>OGIH01001551.1_pt1 | contig 12164 bp, 6 predicted proteins | sample 1571721 | NCBI WGS metagenome assembly OGIH01 (sample SAMEA2582068, study PRJEB24529) | metagenome | biome: Human gut stool | place: China | collected 2011
CAGAGAATCCATATTCATAAAACGTTCAAGGGAATAACACAAAGAGGAAAATGTTGTACCATGGATTCATTAAAAGAAAAAGACAAACTCGCACCCAAACCTTTAAAGTGTCCCCATATCGAGGTCGACGAAGAGATGATGCGTCGGATGATCGCCGGACTGGTTCCTATGGATTCGCCGAGACCGTCAGAGCGACTTCAAGAAGAAGTTGTACGGACTCAGAAGCAGAGGTAACGACCTGAACAATCCGACTGAGTTCACCTTCGAGAAGATCGAACTGGGAGACCATTACTGGGCTACCAACTGGGATACCAAGTGGTATCTGGCTCCGATTCCTCAGGAGGAAATCAACAAGCAATATGGAATGACCCAAAACCCGGGCTGGTAAATGACACGTTAACTAATATCGTTTGAACAATGAATAAAATAAATTATATATTAATCACTCTGCTCCTGGGAGGTTCGGTATCCCTGAATGCACAGACATCCAAAGCTGCTTCGGAAATGCAGCTGGCAGATACACTGAGCATCGGCTACCAGATGAACGTATCTTCCCGGACCAGCAGTTACTCTATCAACGGAGTCAATGCTTCCGCATTCGAAAAATCCCCGTACATAGATATCAGCAAAGCTTTGTATGGAAAAGTGGCAGGTCTGAATGTATATCAGGGTACAGGCTCGTCAGCCGATAACGTATCCACCTTCTCTATACACGGAAATGCCCCGCTAGTATTAATTGATGGTTTCCCACGTGATATCAGTGACATCACTTCGATGGAAATCGAATCATGCTACGTTCTGAAAGATGCGGCAGCCGCTGCTCTCTACGGTATGCGTGGTGCGAATGGAGTAGTACTGATCACGACTAAACGCGGAATAAGCAATGGTCTGAAGGTAAATGTGGACTATAATTTCGGTGTCAATACCCAATTCCGTTCTCCGGACTTCGCAGATGCCTATACGTATGCGAACGCTCTTAACACCGCATTAAGCGGAGACGGTCTGCCTGCACGCTACAATGCGCAGGAACTGGATGCTTTCCGGACAGGAATCTATCCGTATGATTATCCGAATGTAGACTGGTGGAATGAAACGCTGAACAACACAGGATTGACCCACAACCTGAAAATGTCTTTCAGCGGAGGTAGTGACAAATTCCGTTTTTACACGGTAGTTGACTATTACCGGGATCGCTCCATGTTGAAGAAAAACACGGAAGATACACGTTTCGACACTACACCTACAGACACACGTCTGACCGTACGTACCAATCTGGACGTAAAAGTGACGGAAAGCACATTGCTGAAAGCCGGCATTGTAGGCAGACTGAAAGAATTCAGAGGTACCCGCTATGGACGCAGCGCTATTTTCAACAAAATCTATGGCATTCCATCCGCTGCATTCCCCATTCGTTATGAGAATGGCATTTATGGAGGTAGTTCTGTGTACGGAACCGGTAATCCGGTAGCTCTGTTGAAAGACTACGGACACATCCGTAACGTATACGGAACATTACTCGCCGACCTGAGCATCCGTCAGGATTTAAGTGCGTTGACCAAAGGGCTGGCAGCCGAAGCATCCGTCTCTTTCGATAATATCGGAGGAATGAATGAAACCACCAATAAAGAGTATCGTTACATGAACAGCAATGCAAGTATCACCAGCGATGGTACACTGGTGACAACTCCTGCCATTTATGGTACAGACTCCGAAACACTGGGACATACACAACCTTTCGAAAGACTGATGCTACGCAGCGATTTCCAGGCAAAGGTGGATTATAACCGCACTTTTGGCAAACATCAGGTGGGAGGAGCATTGATTTATGATATGCAGTCTGTTGTCAAAAACGGCAGAAACAACTCTCAGAAGAATCAGTCTGTGCTGGTGAACGCCACATATACTTACGACAACCGTTACAGCCTCAATGCCGTATTCAACCGCTCGGGATCAGCTTACCTGCCCGACGGAGACAAATACTCGAACTATCCTGCCGTTTCTGCTGCATGGATCATCTCCAACGAAGCATTTATGGAAAAGGTGACACCGATCAATCTCTTTAAGATTCGCGCCTCTTACGGTCTGTCCGGATGGGACGGCAATCTGAGCCACGAACTATGGCGTCAGTCTTATGGCAGCGGCGGTGCCGGTTATAACTTCGGAGTGAATGCCGGAGGACAGTCCGGTGGCAGTGAAGGCGATCTGCCGGTTATCGGCCTGGTAGCGGAAAAATCACAGAAAGCGACTTTCGGATTTGATCTCGCTGCTTTTGATAATCGTTTGAATGCAACAGTAGAAGGTTTCTACGAAAAACGTTCGGATATACTTGTGTCAGGTGCCAATTCTACTTCCGGTATTATCGGTATCACAGTAGGTCAGGTGAACGAAGGAATCTATAAATACAAAGGAGTGGATGCTTCTTTGAGTTGGAATGATAAGATCGGTGATTTCCATTATGGTATTGGTGCTAGCATGTCATATCTGAATACAGAGGTAGTCAATGTAAACCAGGCATATCAGGAATACGACTACTTGTATACCAAGGGCAACCGTATCGGACAGATGTACGGCCTGGAAGCTATCGGCTTCTTCAACAGCCAGCAGGAAATCAACAACAGTCCGCAACAAACCTTCTCGGACGTAGCTCCCGGTGACGTGAAATACAAAGATCAGAACGGTGACAACCGCATCGACGAGAAAGACATTGTGAAAATGTTCGGTTCATCTGTTCCACGCTTCTATTTCGGATTCAATCTGAACTTCTCATACAAGAGACTGGAGCTTTCCGCTGATTTCCAGGGAATGACCGGAGTCACTGTTTCATTGCTCAACAGTCCGCTTTATAGTCCACTTGTAAGCAATGGCAACATTTCAAATACATTCCTGAATGAAGAAATAAGCTGGACACCGGAGAATAAGACCAATGCAACCATGCCGAGACTGACTACTCAAGAAAACTTGAATAACTATCGCGCCAGCTCACTGTGGTACCGTGACGGTTCATTCCTGAAACTGCGTAACCTATTGGTAGCTTATACTTTCCCGAAATCGCAGACTCGCTTTGCCGACCTGAAAGTATTCGTACAAGGCACCAATCTGTTCTCATTAGACAATATCCATTTTGCCGATCCGGAACAACTTGGCATCGCTTATCCGTCGACAAGAAGTTATTGGGCAGGTATCAAACTTAATTTTTAATGCAAAGTAACAAATGAACATTATGAGAACCAAATACATACTCTTAACCATTTTGTCTTCGTTGGTCTTTGCTTCGTGCAACTACCTTGACTTTGATGAAACGAACAACCTGAAGACAAAAGAAGACATGTACAAGTATTTCGGTACAAGCAAATCAATGCTTACCCACGTATACTCATACATGCCACAAGGCTACCAACTGTTTGCGACCTCCGGCGGAATTTTCACCGAAGACAGATATTCCATGCGCGACTGTGCCAGTGATGACGGCGAATTCGGAGCCTATGCAGATAATATCCAGAATACCAATAACGGTAACTGGTCGCCTATTAAAACTTATGACGATTCATGGACCCTGTATCGCGGTATACGTGCTGCCAACAGCTTTATAGCAGAGATTGCCCAAGTGGACTTCACACGCTACGAGCACGACGGACAATATACAAACTGGATGAAGCAGCTGAAATATTTCCCTTACGAAGCCAGAGTGCTGCGGGCACACTACTTCTTTGAACTGGCACGCCGCTACGGTGACATCGCCATGCCATTGGAAGTACTGACTGAAGAGGAAGCCAATACAATCGGCAAGACACCATTCAGCGAAGTTATCAGCTTCATTGTCAGTGAATGCGACGACGCTGCCAATAACTTGCCGGACAGCTATGTAAACGAACCGGGAGCAGAAATCGGCAGAGTGACCAAAGGCTTTGCAATGGCAGTAAAGTCAAAAGCACTGCTATATGCTGCCAGTAAGCTACATAATCCTTCTATGGATACCGAATTGTGGAAAAAGTCTGCCAAAGCAGCAATAGATATTATCAACACAGGGCTTTACTCTCTCGACCCCCAGGAGAGTGCCAACAACCTCGACTCAAAAGAAGTTGTACTGATGAGGATCAATGGTGATGACTCGGACTTCGAAATGTTTAATCTCCCGCTTCGCATGACTGCGGGAACACGCACTTCCAGTCTTATCCCATACAGCAATTACCCATCACAAAACCTTGTGGACGCATTCGAGACAGTCAACGGTTACAAAGTAACCCTAGAAAACACAGGATGGGTTTGCGAAGACCCTGCATTTGACCCGCAATCACCTTATGAGAATCGTGACAAACGTTTCTACCGCGCTATTCTTGCCAACGGAATGTCGTTTAAAGACTACACCATTGAAACCTTCAAAGGTGGCGCCGACGACGGAATCGTATCACAAGGCGGTTCACCGACAGGATACTTCCTGCGCAAGTACATTCAGGAAGCTACTAGCTTTGAACCGGGTAAAGAAGCTGTCAGCAAGCATCATTGGGTGATTTACCGCTATGCGGAAACATTACTAACGTATGCGGAATCTATGGTCAACGCTTTCAATGATGTCAATTACACAGATGAGACTTATAAGTATTCTGCTCTGTGGGCTATCAATGAAGTGAGAAAGAATGCCGATATGCCGTTGATTCCTTCCATGGGAAAAGATGAATTCATGGAACGCCTGTACAATGAATGGCGTGTAGAGTTTGCTTTCGAAGATCATCGTTTCTGGGATGTACGGAGATGGAAGATTGCCGATACTACCCAGCGGGAACTATACGGAGTAAAGATCGAGAAGCAGGCGGACGGTACGTTCAACTTCTACAAGAACCTTTACGAAACCCGTAACTGGAGAGATTGCATGTATCTGTATCCGATCCCTCAAAGCGAACTATACAAGAATACAAACTTAAATCCTCAAAACACAGGATGGTAATTAATTGTCTAATCTAATATTTAAAAGATATATGAAAAAGTTATATAGCAACACGTTAATGCAACTGATTCTTGCACTGTGCACATTCAGTTTTGTAGCATGCCAGGAGTTCGACATCGACTCACAGCCGGAAGGTCCTCTCAATATCCAGATAGATGCTCTGGAGTCTTATACTGCTTTGGCAACTTCTCCAAGCAATGTAGTGTTCAACATCAGCTCCAACACTCCCTGGACGATCGAAAGCGACCAGCAGTGGTGTAAGCCGACTCCTTCGATGAGTGCAGCCAGTTCATTGGTGTCGGAGATTGTGGTGACAATGGAAAACAATACAGGAAAGAAAGCACGTACAGCCAAACTGACTATCAAGGCAGAAGGCGTTGAAGGCACCAAGGTAGTTACTATCGAGCAGGCTTCGAAAGAAGACTTGGTGGTGGTTCCTTACGATGAACTGGTACCGACAGAAGGCGGCAGCATCACCTTTACCATTGCTTCCAACAAAGCTTGGGAAATCATTCCTTCCACCGCTTTCCTTTCCAATATCGACAAAACATCCGGTACAGGTAATGAAGATGCCATAGCAGAAACCGTAACTGTGACGCTGCCTGCCAATGCAGGCGCCAAGAGAGCAGGCACGCTGACTGTAAAAACTGAGTTTGAAGAATACACCTTTACCATTACTCAAAATGGAGTGATCATTGAACTGGAAGAAGATCCCGAAAGTACAACAATCAGCATGCCCGGAACAGGCAGTGGTATGGAAAAGACTGTACTGATTCGCGCAAACAAAGAATGGAAAGTTGAAGTTCCTAAGAAATATCAGAGTTGGCTGAAAGCTGAGGCACTGAGTGAAACAGAGTTGAAAGTAACGACAACAACGACTAATAATCTGATGGTAAACCGTGTCGGCCACATCATTATGAAGACCAAAGAAGTCATCGACGGATTTGACGGCATTACGTTCGACATCAGTCAAGGTACTGCTTTCTGGAAAGAAGGAGGAGCAGATAACTATGTTGTGGATGAGGAAACCGGTTACATGACACTCTATGGCAGTGGAATAGTCACCAACTATTTATTCAAAAAAGGACGTCTCGCATTCGATTTCGAATCTATCAATTTAACCGGAGAAGATTGGATTGAGTTTAATATGTGGCCCAACTCAGGAAATACAAACTTCCATTTGCATTTCTACGCAAATAAAGAAAGTAACTTCACTTGTGGAGGTTCAGGCTTAAACTGGACTCAGAAAACATTTACCTGGACATCGGAACAAACGAATGTAGTGAAGAAGATTGAATTCCTTGTTGTCAACAAAGAAGAAGGTTCGAACGCATTAGTTCTTAAACTGATTATTGATGGTGTTGAGGTTGCCGTATTAGATAATAACATAACCGATCCTTATGCAACCGAACCGGGAGCACCTGTATACTTCAGGATGCATACCACAAATAAAGCTTCCAATTTCACCGTGAAGTCTATCACATGGGAACCAGTAGAATAATAACCGAACCCTAAAATTCAAGAGTATGAGATTAAATATCAGAAAATCAATAATTACAGGCATTTCTCTCGCTACATTGCTACCTGCATTCTCTTTATTGCAGAGTTGCGATGACAGTGAAGCAGAGAAATGGGTAGACCTGCGCTATAGAGTAGAAGACTCCTATCTGGTTGAAGCGAAAAATCCGGAACCAGTCTCCTTCCAGGTCAAGTCAACTGACCCGTGGGAAGTATTCGGAAAATATGATTGGTACACCATCTCACCCAGTACAGGTGAGGCAGGTGAGACCTACACCGTAACTGTTACCTGCAAAGAAAACACTGAATTGGACGACCGTATAGACACACTCAACATTAAAAGTGACTACTGGACCGGAAAAAGATTCGTTCTGACCCAGAAAGGTACTGCTTACCTGAATGTAGAAGGCGTGGATATGATCGACCAGGAAGGAAACAGCGAAACATTCAGCGTACTCAGCAATCAGAAATGGACTGCTAAAGTAACAGACGGTGATGTTTGGCTCTCCATCCAATCCGGAGCATCGGGCGAAATGAACGGAGAAATTACTGTCACCGCTTCACCGAATACAGGCGAACAACGTACCGGTATTGTAACCATCTATGACCGACACGGGAAAATAGCCAGAGAAGTACAATGTATACAAGACGGTGTATTGCTGACACCAGATACACCGGAAAACGGTAAGTGGTTTGCTATGTATGAACAGGCTCAGCAACTCACCATCCACGTAGAATCGAATGCAGAATGGGAAGTATCCAAAGAAAACGAAGCGGATGATACCTGGTATCACTTCGAAAAGACTTCATTCGACGGTTCTGCCGACATCGTGATTAACGTAGACGCACACGAAGGCTCTTCTGTCCGTACCGGAATTATCGTACTGAGCACCAAAGCTGCCGAAGGCGCTACTCCGCTTATGAAGACAATCAAGATTAAACAAGCGAATCCACAAAGACCTGTGGTTACTGAAGTAAACAGATCCATCAGCGGTGCTTACTACGGACCGGGTGGTTTAATGCCGGGTCATTACAGCTTCTATTGGGAACCGCTTGGCGACGCCAGTCTGACTACTTTCTTCTCTTGGAGCGGAAAAGCATTTGACGGAGGAGACGTAGAACTTCGCTTCCATATTCTGAGCAAACGGACTCAATTAAGTACAAGACCGTGGAACGGTGACGTATACAATGAGAACAGCGGCCGTGATGTAGATACCAGCAAGCCAAACGTATTATCATTCGAGATACGCGAAGCTATAGATGCCAATGATCCAACTCAATCATGGATTTACTCGGAATGGATTCTCAACGGTACAGTCATAGGAAAAGCAACCAGCGACGGTGTGATAGACGCTAACGGTACAAGTGATACTTACAAAGTACCATTCTCGGATACCAAAGATGGTGGTAATTTCTCGATGACAATTTCTGGCGGCAGTGCCACACTGACTAAATGGGAATACATCGCTCCACTAGTATGGGGAGACTAATTCTCTAAGGATAGTGATTGCCTGAACTCCCCCAATCAGGCAATCGCTTCTAACAAACTCAAAAATCAATAAAAAGAAAAGAGTATGATGAAAAGAAAAATATTACTTATACTGAACATGGCAATCATCGGATTTTCCACTGCTGCCTGTTCGGATGATGAGACCAATTACATCACTCCGGAAAAGAAATATCCGCTCACTGATTTTGCCGTAGCAGTAAATAATGTGTCAGCGAATACGACTTCCTATTATCATGGGAAGATAGACCAGACAACCCACAGAGTGGAAATCGGTACGATCGAGGATGCCAATACCATCACCGGCGTAGACTATACGCTAATGAGCGATGGAGCCACCATCTCACCGGACCCGGCAACATTTGTACACAACTGGAAAAAAGAGCAGACAGTGACCGTCACCACCGAAGACAATCAAACAACGACCTATACTATCGTACTGACCAAGTTTGACGACACCATGAAGGACGTTCTCTTCATGGACGAGTTCGATGTGGACGGCAATCCGGACCCGACCAAATGGGTACTCTGCCAGAAAGCAGGCTCCGACTGGAACGACGAAATGTCCGAAAGTTATGACCAGGCTTACGTAAAAGACGGCAGACTTATACTGAAAGCCGAAAAAATAGGTGATGAATACAAAGCCGGCGGTATCGAAACGCAAGGTAAGTTTGACTTCACCTTCGGACGGGTGGAAGTAAAAGCCAAAATCACCAGTTACCCCAATGGCGCATTCCCCGCTATCTGGATGATGCCGAAGAAATATATCTATGACGGATGGCCGAATTGCGGAGAAATCGATATCATGGAACATGTGAAACAGGAATCCGCGATCCATCATACGATACATACTCACTACACGTATGATTTGAACATCAAAGATCCGTCCAACACCGCACAAGTAACTTGCAATTATCAGGATTGGAACATCTACGCTTTAGAATGGAGCGAAGACAAACTGACTTTCTTCGTCAATGGACAGGAGACTTTCTCTTACTCAAACCTGAAACTGGAGAATGAAGCAGAAATGAAGCAATGGCCGTTCACAAAAGATTCTTCATTCTATCTCATCCTGAACATGGGATTAGGAGGAGACAGACCGGGCTCATGGGCAGGTCCTATCGATGATGCCAACTTACCTGCCATCATGGAAATTGACTGGGTAAAAATAACCAAGTTAGATAAATAGGTTTTAAGGTAGGAGCCAAGGCTTTTAGGAACTTCTAAAGAAAAGAGGAGGTTTACATAGTCTCCTCTTTTCGCTTTATTGACACCAATTCCATTGTTAGGAAGTATTTGATATAATATGATGAAAATTAAGCCTAAAAACAAAGATGGCAGTAACCAGAAAAAATATAGTATCCTTACTTATCGGCTTCCTTTTATTAGGCTTGCTATTCCATCCGATCAAAGAAATACCTGATGTTCCTCATCAATCATTCTTGTTTACCTGTACGTTCCTGGCGACAGTAATAGGTATTGCAGCTTTCTATCCCACTAAGCCATTCATTCAACGACTAACTATTATAGACTTGTTAGTCATTCTAATAGCGGTAGGGAGCATATACTTTTATCCTCCTAACTCTAACCTTCTCGGATTAGCCCGTTTTGCTCTGATCATACTATATTGGAGCATACGTCAGACAGGAGGATTAAATGGCACTCTCTTATATACTATCATTCTCATAACTATTTTAGTTCTGTCAATGATCGGTTATATGCAAATACTGCATATACTTCCCTCCCATCATCCTCATTTTGATTTAACAGGTCCTTATGGAAACCCTACGATTTATGCCGGAATATTATGCTTGTTACTGAGTGCTCCTATTGTGGTATTATCTCATTTCAAGTCAGATACCATCCATAAATATACTTATTTAGTAAGTTTTCTTACATGTATTGTAGCTCTGCCCATATTGTGGCTTACTCACTGTCGTTCTGCCTGGATAGCAGTATTGGCTATCATCAGCTATTCCATTTATTGTCGCTTTTCAATCTCTTTTCGATGGGGTATATCAACCTTGATTACAATTGCGCTACTCTCGTGCTTGCTATATCAGTTCAAACCGGCCTCAGCTGATGGAAGAATACAGATCTGGAAAGTTACCGCACAAATGATAAAAGAGAAGCCTTTTACCGGCTTTGGTCCTCATGGCTTTACTGCCAACTATATGCATTATCAAGGTGAATATCTGAAAAAAGAAGGAAACATATATGAAAAACAGTTAGCAGATAATAACCACTATGTCTACAACGAACCTTTACGCTGGACAGTAGAATATGGAGTTGCAGGATTGCTACTTTATATTGGAATATTATATTGCATTTTCTCGTATAAGAAAAGCGAGATACAATCTTTATCCGCCCAGGCGATATACATAGCCGGACTTGTCTGTGGATTATTTTCTTATCCCGATCAGACTTTCCCGATTCTGGCTGTTATGACTATAGCACTGGCAGAAATGTCCAACAGACAAAGAGAATGTGTAATTAAACAACTTCCTCACAAATATATATTTCTGAAAGCAGTCATTTTCCTTGTCATAGCAGGACAGGGAGCTCTACTAATAAAAATATTTCAATGCCACCGGGAGTTATATCAAATATCCCATCGTACTTCCAGCCAATCACCGGAAGAAATTATAACGAGCCTTTCACAGCTGGAAACAGCAATGAAGAATGAAACAATATTTTGGCCATACTATTGTCATACTCTTTACAAATCACAGAGAGACAGCATCTTACTGGATAAGATCACTTATTGGGAACAATTATATCCAAGCACACATACCTATATTCTTAAAGGCGACGCTCTACAACGTACAGACAAAATAAAAGAGGCTGAAACAGCTTATTGGGCAGCTCACTTTATGGTACCCTCCCGACAGAAAGCACGATACAAGTTAGCTCTCATGTACTATCAGCAAAAGCGTATCTCTGAAGCAAACCGACTTGCCAATGAAGTGCTTACTGAAAAAGTAAAAGTATACGGTTTTGAAACCTATGAAATGCATAGAGAATTACGAAGGATTTTCGAAGATCAGCTACAATAATTATTCACTAGAATCTAAGAACATGAAAACAAAAAAAATCAAACGACCTGTTTGTTACCTTGTCGGACTTCTTGCCTTTGGTCTGATGCTGTATTCCTGTTTACAGGACGAAACAGATCTGGACTCACAGGAAACGACAGGAAAAGTTATTAAAGGTAAAAACCGTGAGCTGAGTATAGATGTAGCACGGAGTTGGTATGAGGCTCATCAGACACCTGTAGTTACTACCCGCTCTGTTGTTACCCATTTCGAGTTAATGACTAAGCTGCATTGGAAGAAAGGTTACGAAAATCGAAAAGGAAAGTTTGAAGTAGTGGAAGTCCCTCTATTGACAAGAGGAGGTGCAGTTTTAATGGATCGTGAAACTATGGAAAAATATAAGGACACAGAGCGCGGAAAGATACGAAACATCTCCCGAATGGTGATCATCAAGAATCTGGAAACAGGGGAAATCATCAATTTTGTGATGCATATCGTAGGTACTTATGACTATCTTATGAAAGCAAAACATTTTGAAGACAATAGTTACCTGTACCGTGCTCCCGATCTTAGTGGTAGCGTTTACTTCTATGAACCGGAAGGTGGTTTGGTCAACGGCTGGCAATACAAAGATGGAAAGATTGTAGCTACAATCAGCCAAGGGACAGAAGAAGGGCTAGAAATGCAAGATGCTATAGATACACGTGGGACGATATTGAAACGAGAATGCCACACTGAAACGAAGTATGTGGAACATAATGAATGTAATGGATTTATCTATCAAGATCCAGAATATGGTCTCGGATTCGGTTCTGAATGCCGCAAAGTGGGAAAATGGGAAACAGTGGAAGTATGTATCGAAGTACCCACTTATGAAGAAGATGGTAATACTGGCGGACAATGGGATCCCAATGAAAACACAGGTGGAGGTGGTGGAGGAGGTTATCAACCACAATCAATAGCTCCTAAAGCGAAAACAATTTTCCGAAACTCAAGTATGATAGATGAGAATTGGAGGGTGATTGAAAAGATGCTGGATAAAATTACACAAAATTGTATGGGAAAAGGATTATATAATGGATTAGTTGATATTTTAAAGGGAAAAACAATTACGATTGAATTCAATTCTGGTACTAACGGTGGCTTCGGCAAGCGTAACGAG
>OGIH01001554.1_pt1 | contig 12154 bp, 6 predicted proteins | sample 1571721 | NCBI WGS metagenome assembly OGIH01 (sample SAMEA2582068, study PRJEB24529) | metagenome | biome: Human gut stool | place: China | collected 2011
GCCGCCAATCTGCAAGGTATCTGGAACTACCAGCTACGTGCTCCTTGGGATGGCAAATATACTACTGATATCAATGTAGAAATGAACTACTGGCCTGCCGAAAGTACCTCCCTGCCCGAAATGCACGAACCTTTCCTGCAATTAGTAAAAGAAGCAGCCATACAAGGACGCGAAAGTGCCGCCATGTACGGTTGTCGCGGTTGGACATTGCATCACAATACGGATATCTGGCGTAGCACCGGTGCCGTAGACGGACCAAGCTACGGAGTATGGCCCACTTGCAACGCTTGGTTCTGCCAGCATCTGTGGGATCGTTACCTCTTCTCCGGCGACAAAAACTATCTAGCCGAAGTATACCCCCTAATGCGTGGTGCCTGCGAATTCTACCTCGATTTTCTGGTGCGTGAACCCGAGAATAACTGGCTGGTAGTAGCCCCCTCCTATTCTCCTGAAAACAGTCCCGTAGTAAATGGCAAACGTACATTTGTTGTAGTTGCCGGAACCACGATGGACAATCAGATGGTTTACGATTTATTCTACAATACGATTGCCGCTGCCGGTTTAATGAACGAAAACACCGCTTTCACCGACAGTTTACAGACTGTAGTTAACAATTTAGCCCCTATGCAGGTAGGCCGTTGGGGACAGTTACAGGAATGGATGCACGACTGGGATAATCCCAAAGACCGTCATCGCCATGTTTCTCATCTCTGGGGTTTGTATCCGGGACGCCAAATCAGTGCCTACAACTCTCCCATCCTGTTTGAAGCCGCCAAGAAGTCTTTAATAGGTCGTGGCGATCACTCTACCGGTTGGTCAATGGGTTGGAAAGTGTGCCTGTGGGCGCGTCTGCTCGATGGTAACCATGCCTATAAACTGATAACCGAACAGTTGCATCCCACTACCGATGAAAAGGGACAAAACGGTGGTACTTATCCGAACCTGTTTGATGCACACCCGCCTTTCCAGATTGACGGTAACTTTGGCTGTTCTGCCGGTATTGCCGAAATGTTCGTTCAGAGCCATGACGGAGCTATCCATCTTCTTCCGGCATTGCCCGACGTATGGAAACAGGGAACATTGAAAGGTATCCGTTGCCGTGGCGGCTTTACAGTGAAAGAGATGAAGTGGGAAAACGGAGAATTACAAACAGCCGTTATCACTTCCAATATTGGCGGTACACTCCGCATACGGACCCAGACTCCTTTGTATCTGAATGGGGAAAAATTGACTCCAAGTGTCCAAGAGGTATCTGACAACCCGCTATTACAATCACAGAGCATCCGCAAACCACTGATTGCTGCCAATGCACCGGTTTGCATACCGGAATATGCACAGACTTATGTGTATGATATCGAAACAAATGCAGGAAACGAATACATTCTGACCGCAAGAAATCAATAAGAATAAATAGTAACCAAAACTATAGGGATACCGGCAAAAGTCAGTCGTCACTATGTTAAAACGTCAAGAGGGGAGCAATAAACTCCCCTCTTTTCTGTTATATAACATCATATAGGTTATTCACAAAAGCATATTAGACAGCAAATAACAAAAAATACTACCCTAAAAACAGATATTACACATTTATCTTTTTACATCCCTATACATTTGCAGCAAAGAATTAACAGTGTGCACGAACACACTAACGAAAAAAATCATACTAAATTAATAACATGCAAAGAATGTCTAACAAGATGAAAAACATGCGCGCCGCGTTACTATTCTTTTTAGTAGCCGTGATATCGCTTAGCGTATCAGCGCAAAATGTAACCGTAACAGGTACTGTGACAGACAAGACGGGAGAAACCGTTATCGGTGCTTCCGTAGTACAGAAAGGGAATACCAGCAACGGTACTATTACCGATATTGATGGTAATTTCTCCCTTAGTGTTCCCGCCAATTCCACATTGGTATTCTCTTATGTGGGTATGACTTCTCAGGAAATACCCCTGAAAGGCAAAACTAAAGTTGAAGTAGTTATGGAAGACGATGCACAGGCTTTGGAAGAGGTTGTGGTTATCGGTTACGGTTCCGTGAAACGTAAAGACCTGACAGGCTCTGTGGCAACAGTCAATTCTGAGGTGCTGGCAGCTGTCCCGGTAGCCTCTGCAACAGAAGCGCTGCAAGGTAAAATGGCCGGTGTACAGATTACTACAACTGAAGGTTCACCCGATGCAGAAATGAAAATTCGTGTGCGTGGTGGTGGCTCCATTACAGGTGATAATACTCCTTTATTCATCGTAGACGGCTTCCCGGTAGAGTCTATCAGTGATATTCCTGCTTCTGACATTGAAGATATGACTGTACTGAAAGATGCCTCTTCTACAGCTATCTACGGTTCTCGTGGTGCAAATGGTGTAATCCTGGTAACTACTAAAAGTGGAAAAGAAGGCAAGTTAAGCGTATCTTATAACGCCTACTATTCCTGGAAAAAGATGGCCAAGACTTTGAATACACTGAGCGCAACCGATTATGTGAAATGGCAGCGTGAATATGCGTTGTTAAGAGATAACGAAAGCAAATTCACCAGCCTCTTCGGTAATTGGCAAGATGCGGATCTTTATGAAAATGCTCCTACCAATGACTGGCAGGATCAAGTGTTCGGACGTACAGGAAACACTTTCAACCATAACCTGACAATTAGTGGTGGTTCAGATAAGACAAAGTTCAACATGGGTTATGCTCACATGAATGATAAAGCCATCATGTTGGGTTCTTCTTTCCGACGTGACAACTTGAGTTTAAAACTCAATCATAAAGTGAATGATAAAGTTAGCCTTGACTTTTCGATGCGTTATGCAAATACCACTGTAAACGGTGCCGGTGCCAACGAAAGCAAGTCTGAGGTATCTTCAGCTGACTCCCGCATGAAGAATGTAATGATTTACCCTATGTTTAACTTCCCCGACTTGAGTGACAGTTATGACCCTGACTTTCAGTTGACGAATCCGATTACATCTGTATATGATACTGACCGCAAACAAAATCGTCAGACTTTCAACATGAATGGAAGCTTCTCATGGGAAGTCTTCAAGAATTTCAAGTTCAAAAGTGAATTCGGTTTAGACTGGTATTACAATACTGATAAGAAATATTATGGAACTTCTACCTATAATGCACGCACTAACAGTGTAGATACAGAAGGCGTTCATCCAATGGCTTACTTTGCCGATACCCAACGTAAAACTTTCCGTAACACCAATACGGTGAACTATGATTTTAAAAATATCATCAAGAATAAGGACCACAGTCTGAACGTATTGGTCGGTGAAGAAACCCTTAACAAGAAAAGTTCATTGAACGATGACCGTTTGAGCTTCTTTCCCATCAGTTTTACTGCCGCTCAAGCTTGGGCTTTGTCTTCGCAGGGTACTCCTTATAGCGTAAACAAATACACTAATGCCGACGATAACCTGCTTTCATTTTTTGGTCGTGTGAACTACGATTACCAAAGCAAGTATCTGGTTAGCGCCACTTTCCGTGCCGACGGTTCTTCCAAGTTCTCTAAAGACAATCGCTGGGGCTACTTCCCATCAGCTGCCGTAGCATGGCGTATCTCTTCTGAAAGCTTCATGGAGAAGACTCATAATTGGCTTGACGATTTAAAGTTACGTTTCTCCTATGGTACTGCGGGTAATAACAATATCCCCTCTGACCAGACTTCTCCGGTATGGTCTTCTAGTTCCACTACCTGGCTTAATCAATTTCCCTCTTATTGGACTAGCGGCATTGCTTCAGGCCAAAGCGGATCTTATGCATCTAATCCCGACTTAAAATGGGAAACAACTATTACCCGTAATATGGGTCTGGATTACACTCTGTTCGGCGGCAAACTGACCGGTAGTTTCGAATACTATTGGAACACCACTAAGGATTTGCTCATCGCATTCCCAGTTTCCGGTTCCGGTTATGACTATCAATACCGCAACCTCGGTGAAACAGAAAACAAAGGTTTCGAGGTCTCTCTCACTTGGAACGCTATCAACACGAAAAATTATGGATTGCCATTCAGCGGTAATGTGGGTTTCAATAAGAATAAAGTAAAGAGCCTTGGCTCATTGACACAGTACTCAGCATCTTCGGGATGGGCTTCAACCCAAATTCAAGATGACTACATTGTTAAGCCCGGTCATTCGGTTGGCGAAATTTATGGTTATATAAGCGATGGTCGTTATGAAGTAAGCGACTTTGAGGATTACTACGCCACCGGTGAAAAATGGGTATTGAAAGAAGGTGTGGTTAATAATTCAAGTGTGATAGGAACCAGCTATCTTCGCCCAGGTGCTCTGAAACTGAAAAACATGAATGACGATAATGTTATTGATGCAAAAGACCGTCCTGTTATTGGTAACACCAACCCCAAAGCCAGTGGTGGTTTCAGCCTTTCAGGTCGCGTATATGGCTTCGACTTGAGTGCAAACTTCACTTATAGCATTGGTAATGACGTTTACAATGCCAACAAGATTGAATATACTTCGTCCTATCAATACTATTACCGTAACATGATCGACATTATGGCCGAAGGCAAACGTTGGACAAACCTTGACGCCAACGGAAACTTGGTAAACGATCCCGCACAGTTGGCTGCATTAAACGCCAATACTACCATGTGGTCACCCTATACCAGTTATGTATTGACCGACTGGGCTGTTGAAGATGGCTCCTTCCTACGTCTGTCTACATTAACAGTAGGTTATACTCTACCGCAGTCCCTGACTAGAAAAGTGGGTATTAACAATTTGCGTTTCTACGCCACATGTTATAATGTATTTTGTCTGACCGGTTATTCAGGCTTCGACCCTGAAGTTTCCACCCGAAACAAAACAGCTCTTACTCCGGGAGTAGACTACTCTGCATACCCAAAGAGTCGCCAGTTTGTAATAGGTGTTAACTTGAACTTTTAAAAACGAAAGAAGATATGAAAAATATATTATTTAAATCTTTAGCAGCTGTCGTCCTTCTGGGTGGGCTGTCTTCATGCAGCGATTTCCTGGATCAAAGTTCTCCTTCATCCTTGGATGGCAAGAACATTTTCAGTAACTATGAATATGCTCAAGGAACCATAGCTAATATCTATCAAGAATTTGGAGAGCAGAACTATCGTGCACGTGCCATTTGGTATGGATACAATACGGATATAGAAATCTTCAGTGGTTCAGACAAAGCAGACGGAAAAGCTGATTTGGCAACATACAATGCCGGAGTCGGAAATGACCAGATGAACGTTACTACAGGTACCGATCTTTGGGCCAAAATATATGCTGCCATCGAACGCGCCAATCTGGCTATTGAAGGTCTTCGGGAAAATGCAGACCTGACAGATGCAAATATGAAGCAACTACTGGGCGAAGCTCTTACCCTACGTGCATTGCACTACGTGGACCTTATCAATATGTGGGGAGATGTTCCTGCCCGTCTGACTTCATTGAATGCCGATAATATGTATTCAGGACGTGAAGACCGTGATGTCATCTACAAGCAACTTATTATCGATCTGCAAGAGGCACAAAACCTCTGTGCATGGCCTAACGAACTTGATGCCACGAAAACAGTGGAACGCGTGAACAAAGTCTTCGTAAAAGGTTTCCTGGCTCGCGTTTGTCTGCAAGCAGCAGGTTATGCTCAACGCCTTGACGGTGCAAACCGCCTAAGCACAGACCCGGAACTCAGCAAAGAAAAACTTTATCCTATCGCACTACAGGCATGTAAGGATGTAATGGACCAAGAAGGCAATTATGTAGCTTTGAAATCAAACTTCGAAGATATCTTCAACAACAATGGTATCTCTGGTGATATCATCAATGCAGGTAGCGAATCTTTGTTTGAAATCGGTTACAGCAATAACCCGGCACGTGGACGTATCATGTATACCTTCGGCATTAAGCACACTACTGCCGACAATATGACAACAATGCTTCAAGGTAGCCAGGTAGGCCCTACACCTACTCTATACTTCGACTATTCAGTGAAAGATTTACGCCGTGATGTGACTTGTTGCCCATTCCAGTGGACAAAGGGCGTACAAACTCTTCAGTCCTTCAAGAGCTGGAGTTTCGGAAAGTTACGTTATGAATGGACAAACCGTATGATTCCTTCCGGAAACGATGACGGTATCAACAAGCACTATATGCGCTATGCCGATATTGTATTGATGCGTGCTGAATTAGAGAACGAACTCAATGGTCCTGCTGCTGCCGCTCCTTATCTGACCAAGATTCGTAACCGCGCCTTTTCTACTACCGACCGCGCTACAGAAGTTACAGCTTATGTTGCGGAGGCATCTCAAAGCAAAGAGAAAATGTTCCAAGCCATTGTTGACGAAAGAGCTCTTGAATTTGCAGGAGAACTGATCCGTAAGGCCGACCTTATCCGTTGGGGAATGCTGAAAAGCAAGATGGATGAAACAAAAGAGAAGATGAACGCTATCGTAAATCTGACAGACTATGACTCCAAGCATCCCTATAGCCAGCTCTCAGGTCATGTCTATTATAAAATGAGTGCATACACTTGGACCCGTAACGGCATAGCAACTACCGAGCCCAATGCCAAACTGAACTTCTATGGTTTGAACTATGGTGAACTGAATCTTGATCCGGAAGGCTATACCGAATTTACCAATAGCAGTGGCGAAGCCTCAACCTGGATTAAGGATACTGCATTAGATGATGTTATTGACTATCTCTACGTGCGCGATCCGGATAAATATCAATATTGGCCAATCTTCAACGTCAATTTGAACGATAATCCTAATCTTGCAAATTACGAGTGGTATTAATTAACTAAATGATTAAACAACGATGAAAAAATATATATTATCAATTTGTACATTAGCTGCCATTTGCATAGGCTGTGTTACAGTAACATCATGCAGTGATCCGGATGATCTTAATGATTTGGTTCTTGACCGCATATTGTCGCCTACCAATATTACTGCACGCGTCTCTCAGGACGTAAATATCATTGTTAGTTGGGATGAAATGAAAGGAGCTTCCTCTTACGAAATCGAAGCTTATGCCGATACTCCCGACTACGGTCAGCGCACACCGGATGTGTCAGATGCTACCACTCTCACTCAGACTACTTTGACTAATCTGATTGGTGAGACAGCCTATTACATTCGTGTAAGAGCCATTGATGAAGACAACTCATCACGCACATCTAAATGGATCGAGATCATGCGTACTACCAACCCTGAGCAAAATATGAACAAAGTAAAGGCCGGTGACATCCAAAGCACAGCCGTTACAGTAACATGGACGCCGGGCATTCAGGCTGATGCTATCGTATGCACTCCTAGCGCTGCAAATTCTTCAGCTAAGACGGTGACTTACACTCTAACTGCAACAGACATCTCTTCCGGATCTGCTACCGTCACAGGACTTGAACCGGAGACAAGTTATAGAGCCACGTTGAAGTTAGGCGAGAAAACCCGTGGTTATTCTACCTTTACTACTAATTTGGATTTACGTGACGCTATCCAACTCACTCCGACAGATGACTGGGTGACTGCTATTCAGGACGCAGCAGCAGGTAGTAAGTTTGCCCTTGCAGCCGGTGAATATACATTGACATCAGCCAAGCTGCAAATCAACAATAATGTGACCATTGCCGCTCAGAACTCCGGTAACCTGCCGGTGATTAATACTTGTATTCATATCAACAACGGTTCTTCACTCTATCTCTATCAGGTAGTGATGGATGGCACCGGTACAGATGGAAGTCAGGCTATTGAATACAAAACAGCCGGAGGATTTGGCGATCTTATCATCAGCGGAAGTGAAATAAGAAATTACGTGAAAGGACTTATCTACATCAACGTTGCAGCTGTAGCCAATACAATCAAGATAGAAAACTCCATCATTCATGATATCGAATGTTCCGGCGGTGACTTTATCGATAGCCGTAGCGGTGGTTGGAACAATCTTATCATCTCAAGCTCTACATTCTATAGCTGTTCTGCTAAGCGTGATATCCTGCGTGCTGACGATGCTTCAAGCAAGGTGAGTGCAAGTATGATAACTTCTATCGACAAATGTACATTCTACAATGTAGGTAATGGTAACGCCAATTACCGTTTCTTCTATCTGCGGTTCCCCGGCAATACCAATACCTTTACCAATAATGTTGTAGCCAACTTCGATAATACTCGCGGTTTTGCCAATTCAACTTCCGTAGGAGTACCCAGCTATTCGAACAACTATTACTATAACTGTAAGAACTTGACTTCACAAGCCGAAGGTAATACTCAGCCCAATTTAACATGTTTCGATACAGAAGGAAATATTCTTGATAAGAATCCATTTGCCGATCCTGACAATGCCGATTTCACTATCACTGATGAACTCTTCCAGAGTTATGGATTCGGTGATCCTCGTTGGTATTAAAATATTTGAATCCTTAAAGTAAAAGAGGGTGCGTCACTATACAAAGTGCGTATCCTCTTTTTCTTTTACCATTTTAACCCCGCCCCCTATACCATTATTCTCATCATTTACCCCAAAAGGAACAATATTTCCTCCTCTTTATAGCTATAAACTTCTATTTTTGCATACACATAAGTACAAACCACTATTGACGGAACATTTAAAATCAAAAGAATCTATATCATGAAGAAACTCTTTTTAGTCTTCTCTATTTTAACTGCCTCTATAACTGTTATGGGGCAACAGCCTATTCCGGTTAAGCCTCGCATTCTTATCAGTACGGACATAGGTGGCACAGATCCGGACGACAATCAATCAATGGCACACTTCCTTATGTACAGTGAGATGTTCGAAACAGAAGGATTAGTATCTTCTCCCTCCTATGGACACGGAAGTAAACAGAATCTTCTGGACATGATAGACCTATACGAAAAAGATCTGCCCAAGTTGAAAAAATACATAAAGGGCTTCCCGTCACCGGATGCCTTACGCGCCATCTGCAAACAAGGAAGACAAGGAGCAGCCCCATTCAAAGGTTATACTACTGCCACAGAGGGTTCTGATTGGATCATTAAATGTGCCAGAAAAGAAAGTACCCGGCCCTTATGGATACTCGTATGGGGCGGACTCGATGACTTAGCACAAGCTCTACATGATGCTCCGGACATTCAAAATAAAATAAGAGTATACTGGATTGGCGGACCGAATAAAAAATGGAGTACCAATAGTTATGTATACATTGTCGAGAATTTCCCCAACCTTTGGTTCATCGAGGCCAATGCTTCCTATCGTGGATTCATAACCAATGACAAACAACCTGGTAAATTCAACAAAGACTATTACGATGAATGTATCCGTGGAGCCGGATATCTGGGAAAAGACTATATAAAATATTACGATGGAAAAGTCAAGATGGGAGATACCCCATCACTACTTTACATGATGGATGGTGATCCGAATAATCCTCAGAAAGAAAGCTGGGGAGGGAGTTTCGAGAAATTCACTCATAGCCCAAGAGTCATTTTCAACCGGAGTACTACCCTGAAAGATACGGTTCCGGTATATGCCATCATTGAATTCCGCATAAAGGGACCGGAAATGAATATCCCCGCTGACTCAACCTGTTTCACCATGACAACAGATGGTCAGGACTGGGACGGTTTCTATCTGGGTAATGGTGAATATGCCGTCAGATATGCTCCTAAATCTACCGCAGTCCTAACCTACAAGATTACCTCTGATATTCCGGGATTTCCGGAACAAACCGGAGAGTTCGTCGTAAATAACACATGGCCCGGAAAGATTGATGCCGATGACTATAAATTAGGAGATTATTGGTATACAGACCGAAATGACGCAAACCTGTTTGAAGGAAAATGGCAGGGAAGTAAAACGGTATCCAAATGGAGAAAAGATGTTCTGCAAGACTGGGCCAAGCGTTGGGAATTGCTTAAATAAATACATATTCTAAAAAATCTCATAATCCTGAGTCAGTTAAATGATGAAAGAAAAACATATTATATTAATTTATAAATATGAGAAAAAGCAGGTGTATCTCACGACATACCTGCTTCAACACTTTATTTAAAAACTCAATGAACCAAAAGTTCAAAGATGATTATCTTAATTATCAAATGGGTCAGAAATAGCTTCTTTAAACACTTTAATAACATTTGAAGGATCAGACGTATCAGTCATTGTTATGACAGAAGGATTCTTTTCATCATCTGCTGATAAATTAAATGTCACTCCCGTTGTTCCTTTAGAGAACGGGTAAATCATAAGATTCCACCCCAGTTGTTGGTAGAAATCTATTCCGACCTGATTACCACTCAAAGCAAAAACAATTTTGACTTGATTATCCCCCAATGTTGTTACATTAAAGAATAAATAGCCATCATTAAATCCTTCACACATCCAATAGAACGCCATTTGAGAACTTGAATAGGGGGTAAGAAATGCCATATTCAAATTTATACCATTAGGATCCAAAGCCTGCCTCTTAACGGCTGCCCAATAAAGTTGTCCCAATTCACCCATATTTTTATATGAGAAGAACCATTCGCCATTAATGAGGAAATAAGCCAAGGGGAATTTAGGTGTCAAGACAACTTCTCCTGATACAAGCTGTCCGTCATCTCCTACATCTTCAAATTCCAAGGTCTCTATTTTTTTTTCATTCAATTCCAGTGCCGTCATAAATCTTAATCCTGTAGGAGTCATTATATATGGAACTGTTACATTCTTATCTTCTCCATTTTCCTGATATGTAACAGTGAAAGTCCGATAAGATTGTTTCACTGAGGCAGTAAAACCTCCATCAGTATAGGTGAACTGGGCGAGTCTTGATATCTTTCCATCCATTTCAATAATGCTGTTCAGGTAGTCCTCCCAGCTTTCATTGAATGGAGTCATAATAATTTTATTTCCTGTTTTTTTCCCCTTCAGCACCACTTTTTCGGCAGTTGCTTCCATTATAGTGAATTCATAATCACCTTCCATTCCTTTTCCAGCCGTACCTATCCCCAGGTCATTTTTAGGGTCAGAGAATATATGGAAAATTTCATTATAAGTATCAAAACTCAATGTGGGGCCTGCTTGCTCTTTCATTCTGTAAGTACTTGTAGCTTTGGCTGTAGCATCACCTGTAATGTCTGCAGATACCGTCACCTTACCATCTTCACCGAAGAAAGCCAATACATTATAACCACCATAGATTTGTCCACTTGCCGGATAATATTCCATCAACCAGCCGTTCTGAGCTCCAACCAATACAGCCTTGTCCGCTGCCAATCTCTCTTCTATTCTGGTTGCTGCGTTTTCACCAAAAATATCTTCCGCTTCCGGTGAACATGCTACAAAAAGAAAAGAAAAGGTCAAGAAAAAGAGATAAATATATTTTTTCATATTCTATTTTCAATATTAAAGGGTTCCTAAATCCAGATCACCAATATTTTCTTCACGCTCTTGGACAATGTTATGCAGCATATCTATATCAATTCCCCAAGATTCCGCCAGATATTCTTTCACCATCTCAAATTTCTGAAGGATGATAGCAGCACCTGCCTCGCCGGCTTCATTCAAGATATTTTGCCATTGTGCTTTGGTGTAAGTCACATAAATAGCTATTGTCTCTACAAAATCTTCCTGAGTTTCCGTACTGGCATAGTTGGAGACAAAGCCCATTTGTCTGGCCTCTTGGTCCGTAATATTCATCCAGCCCGGTCCGGTATACTTACCAGCGGATATTGTATTGAAATCCGTAGAATAATTTTTTGTCTGGTGCAAGATATGTGCAAATTCATGGTGCATAGTTTTGAAATACCACTCATTTAGTATTTCAGCATCCGGATTTTCCGGATTCAGACCGTTAACATTGAAGAGCGTGATCTTCAGACCACCTTCTGCTGTTCCCAATACCATGGACCCACCCGACTTCTCATATTCCGGTGAACCGACAAAATGCAATACTTTAGGACAGTAAGTCGCTACGAATTCTTGACCTACCAGCTCTTCATAAGCTTCAATCCACAAATATTTCACTAATTTGGCCAACGCCACCGATTTATCATAAGCAGCCGGTGTCACATTGTACTTCATATCTGATTCTATGTCCTCAAATCTGTACTTCAGATCAATATTGTATGGTTCGGTATAGTTATTCAAAATCCATGTTTCAAAAGCATTGCGTTCCGGAGAAGACGTATCAAAAATGCTTTTGGAATCCA
>OGIH01001563.1_pt1 | contig 12058 bp, 10 predicted proteins | sample 1571721 | NCBI WGS metagenome assembly OGIH01 (sample SAMEA2582068, study PRJEB24529) | metagenome | biome: Human gut stool | place: China | collected 2011
AAAATAAACGCAGTAATTACAGGAGTCGGAGGATATGTACCCGATTATATCTTGACCAATGATGAGATTTCCAAAATGGTCGATACCACCGATGAATGGATTATGGGGCGTATTGGCATTAAGGAAAGACGTATTTTGAAAGAGGAAGGACTGGGAACTTCTTACATAGCTCGTAAAGCTGTCAAACAGTTAATAAAACGCACTCAAACAAATCCTGATGATATTGATCTGATCATTGTAGCTACAACAACCCCTGACTACCGCTTTCCTTCCACGGCTTCTATTTTATGTGAAAGACTGGAACTGAAAAGAGCTTTTGCTTTTGACATGCAAGCTGTTTGCAGCGGTTTTTTATATGCACTGGAGACTGGAGCCAATTTTATCCGTTCCGGAAATTATAAGAAAGTGGTAGTTGTAGGCGCTGAAAAGATGTCATCAATAATCAACTATACCGACCGTGCAACTTGTCCGATTTTCGGTGATGGCGGAGCAGCTGTCATGCTTGAACCTACTACTGAAGATTTAGGTATTATGGATGCCGTGTTAAGGACAGATGGTAAGGGATTGCCTTTCTTGCACATTAAAGCGGGGGGCTCTGTATGTACTCCTTCTTATTATACATTAGACAATCAAATGCATTACATCTATCAGGAAGGACGTACTGTATTCAAATATGCAGTATCCAACATGGCTGATGCCTGTGAATCTATCATTGCAAGAAACCATCTTAGCAAAGACAACATCGACTGGGTAATTCCTCATCAGGCTAATCAACGTATTATCACTGCCGTAACACAACGTTTGGAAGTTCCTGTCGAAAAGGTCATGGTCAACATCGAACGATACGGCAACACTAGTGCCGGTACTCTCCCACTCTGCCTCTGGGATTTTGAAGATAAGCTCAAAAAAGGAGATAATCTAATTCTTACTGCATTTGGAGCAGGATTTGCCTGGGGAGCCATCTATGTGAAATGGGGATATGATGGAAAAAAGAGATAGCGATAATCGCTATCTTCAAAATAAAAAATCCTCTGATTTCTAGTAAATCAGAGGATTTTTTATTTCCTAGTGCGGTGCGTACGGGACTCGAACCCGTGACCCCATGCGTGACAGGCATGTATTCTAACCAACTGAACTAACGCACCAAAATATTCACTTTAGCATCTCTCTCGATTGCGGATGCAAAGGTAGATATTTTTTTGAAACCTGCAATAGCTTCAGTATCTTTTTTCTGAAAAAGTGGGTTTATTAAGAATTATCGTGTACATTTGCAGCTACTAATAAAATAGAAAATAGAATGAAAAATACACCAATTGAACGACATCTGATTGATGAAACCATCAATGAGTTTCAAATTGTCGATTTTTCCAAAGCTACCATTCGTGAAGTGAAAGCTATTGCTTCAAAAGCAGAAGCAGCATCGGGAGTTGAATTTATTAAAATGGAAATGGGTGTTCCGGGACTTCCTCCTTCCGCAGTAGGCGTGAAAGCGGAAATTGAAGCGCTACAAAATGGCATTGCCAGTCTATATCCAGACATCAACGGATTGCCGGAACTAAAGAAAGAGGCATCCAACTTTATCAAAGCATTCATCAACGTAGATTTAAGCCCGGAGGGTTGTGTGCCTGTCACCGGTTCCATGCAAGGTACATTCGCTTCATTTCTTACTTGCAGCCAATGTGATGAAAAGAAAGATACGATTTTGTTTATCGATCCAGGGTTTCCGGTACAGAAACAGCAGTTGGTTGTAATGGGACAAAAGTTTGAAACATTTGATGTGTATGACTACCGCGGAGAAAAACTCAAAGAGAAACTGGAAAGCTATCTGAAAAAAGGAAATATATCAGCCATCATTTATTCAAACCCCAATAATCCCAGCTGGATTTGCCTGAAAGAGGAAGAATTACGGATTATCGGCGAATTGGCAACACAATATGATGTGATTGTTCTGGAGGATTTGGCTTATTTTGCCATGGACTTTCGCCAAGATTTAAGCAAGCCGTATCAACCTCCTTTCCAGCCATCGGTTGCCCATTATACAAACAATTACGTATTGCTGATTTCCGGCTCGAAAGCATTCAGCTACGCCGGGCAACGTATTGGTGTAAGCTGTATCTCTGATAAACTATACCACCGAAGCTATCCGGGACTGACCAAACGATATGGTGGCGGAACTTTCGGAACGGTTTTCATTCACCGTGTACTTTATGCACTTTCTTCCGGAACTAGTCATTCTGCACAGTTCGCCATGGCGGCCATGCTGAAAGCAGCGAATGAAGGACAATATAATTTCCTCAACGAAGTGAAGATATATGGCGAAAGGGCACAGAAATTAAAAGAAATCTTCCTCCATCACGGTTTCCATCTGGTATATGACAACGATCTGGGCGATCCGATTGCAGACGGATTTTATTTCACCATCGGATATCCGGGAATGACCAGTGGCGAACTCGCGAAAGAATTGATGTACTACGGAGTAAGCGCTATCTCGTTAGTGACCACAGGAAGCCATCAGGAAGGATTGCGCGCGTGTACCTCTTTTATTAAAGACCATCAATACGCACAACTGGATGAAAGAATGAAACTATTCGCTGAAAATCATCCGACAGCGTGATTATTTGACATCAGATATTCATAAAAGCCATTCTTAAAATGAAAAAAAACGGAAAGAACGATTGTTTTTCCGTTTTTTTTATTACTTTAGTGGCATGAATATCGACTATGACATATTTAAGATTCAATCGAATAATATGTTACCATCAAGAGGAAGGATTTTAATATCCGAACCTTTTCTGCGTGACGCAACGTTTGGCAGATCCGTAATTTTACTGGTCGATCACACGGACGAAGGAAGTATGGGATTGGTTATCAACAAGCAACTGCCACTACTCCTCAATGATATCATCATGGAATTTAAATATCTGGATGAGATTCCTCTATATAAAGGTGGACCTATTGCCACTGATACCTTATTTTATCTCCACACATTATCTGACATTCCAGGGTCTATTTCTATCAGTAAAGGGCTTTATCTGAATGGAGATTTTGATGAAATAAAGAAATACATATTACAAGGGAATAAAATCAGTGAATGCATTCGTTTCTTCTTGGGATATTCCGGTTGGGATAGCGAACAGTTGAGCAACGAAATCAGAGAAAACACTTGGTTGGTGTCCGAGGAAGAGAAATCATATCTGATGAAAAACAATATTAAAGATATGTGGCGGAAAGCTTTAGAGAAGTTAGGCAGCAAGTATGAAACGTGGTCACGTTTCCCACAAGTGCCTACTCTCAATTAATATCTCATTTCTTAGGATTCAAACATTGGAGAAGCAATGCATCTTTGTAACAACCCTCCACCTGCAACCAGTTTTTTAATAATCCGCATTGAACGAAACCACAAGAGGTGAACAGTTTTACACATACTTCATTATCCGTCATGACATGTGCATAGAGTTGACTTAAAGACAGAAAATCAAAAGCGTATTCACAAAGCAATTTCAATGCATCAGTAGCATAACCTTGTTGCCGATACTCCTTATGGACGGCAATCCCTACTTCTCCCCGCGAATGAAGGGGTACAAAATCTGTTATATCAATTGTACCGAGTATGCACTGGTCAGATTTGCGTACAATCATCAGCCGCAATTGCTTATCGGCAAACACATCGCACTGTGAGCCTTCGATGTATTGACGAAGCACATAACGGGAATAAGGGACCGTAAAGTTGCTAATATCCCACATGGAAGGGTCATTTTCCATCTCGTACATAATGTCCATATCTTCCGGTTCTACTGCACGAAGATAAATACGTTCGTTCATTAAGAAAGACTGTCTCATAGTTTCTCGTCTTTTGCTATGTGAAGCTCATTACGTAATCTTTTCTCACTGGGAAGACAGAAAAGTGATGCCGTCAGACCGATCAGCATACAAAGATTACCCGTACTGCTTAATGTCAGATAGTAACACAAAAGATTCACTACAATAGCTACTTCAAGCACTCCCAAACGAACAATGTTCCATTGCACATATCGCTTCAAAGCAAGCGTGATGGTCATATGATCTATCTTCTTTTTAAGCACCAGGCTAAACAATTTGAGAGAAAGAGGTACACACAAAGCTGTAAGCAAAATGCCGATTGTCTCAAAATAGTAGATAGCTTGTGCATTATCTACCAAACCTCCTACGGGAAAGAGTTCAAACTCTCCTGCCCCAAGCAAAAATGCCGGGAGCACCCAAAAGAAAACATAACTGATATTCAAATTTCTGACAGCTCGTTTTATCTGTTCTTCCATGTTCGTTCTTAAATAATTAATAATGATTATACTGTTCCGGTAAAAAGTGTCCGGTTTACAATGCTGCGTCCCAAAGTTACTTCATCGGCATATTCAAGTTCATCGCCAACTGATATACCACGGGCTATGACACTAAGTTTCACGCCCAGCTTATCTAACTTGCGATAGATATAGAAATTGGTAGTATCACCCTCCATCGTGGTGCTTAAAGCCAGAATGACCTCTTTAATTCCACCTTCAGCCACCCGCTGCACCAGACTTTCAATCTGAAGGTCACTCGGTCCGACTCCGTCCATTGGAGAAATGACTCCTCCTAAGACATGATAAAGTCCGCGGTACTGCTGTGTTGCTTCCACTGCCATTACGTCACGAATATTTTCCACTACACAAACAGTGGAAGCATCCCGTTGCGAATTAGCACAGATCTGGCAAGTTTCAGTATCGGATATATTATGACACACTTTGCAATACTTCACCTCACGTTTCAAAGTAATGATAGAATTCCCGAAAGCTTCCACAGTAGCCGTATCCTGACGGAGCAGATGCAGTACAAGCCTCATAGCTGTCTTACGCCCGATACCCGGAAGTTTGGAAAATTCGCCGACTGCCTTTTCAAGCAGTATAGAAGGATATTGTTGGTTCATAGATAATAATTGCTGTTCTATCGATAAAACCTTGCAAAGATACAGATTATTGTTTTTAATACCTACAAAAATTGCTACCTTTGCATCTGTTATGATGATACTTGTCACTATTATTTGCTACTTTGCGGTATTACTACTAATAGCCCGTATCACCGGACGCAAGGGCGGATCGAATGCAGCGTTCTTTAAGGGAGAGAACCAATCACCTTGGTATATAGTCTCTTTCGGAATGATTGGCGCCTCTATCTCCGGAGTCACTTTTGTTTCTGTACCGGGAATGGTGCGCGGAATGGATATGACTTACATGCAAACGGTACTCGGATTTTTTTTCGGATACATGGTTGTGGCTCACGTCTTACTTCCTCTATATTATAAGCTAAATCTGACAAGTATCTACGGGTATATCGGCACCCGTATCGGATTGCGTGCTTATCGCACAAGTTCTTTTTTCTTTCTACTGTCACGCATGCTCGGAACCGCAGCCAAACTTTATCTGGTCTGCCTCATTCTACATACTTATGTATTTCAGGAAATGCACATCCCCTTTTGGCTGATTGCTGTCGGCTCTGTCACACTGGTATGGATCTATACTCATAAAAGCGGGATAAAGACCATCGTGTGGACAGATACCTTACAAACATTTTGCCTGATTGCCGCCCTGATCTTTATCATCTATTTTACGATCCAAAGATTAGACCTTGATTTCAGCGGTATTGTCCAAACAATCCAAAGTAGTGAACATAGCCGTATTTTTGTATTTGACGACTGGGTATCGCGGCAAAACTTCTTCAAACAGTTCTTCAGCGGTATCTTCATCGTTATCGTGATGACCGGACTGGATCAGGATATGATGCAAAAGAACCTTTCCTGTCGGAACCTCCGGGAAGCACAAAAAAATATGTATTGCTACGGCTTCTCGTTCATTCCATTAAATTTTCTTTTTCTATGCCTGGGAATTCTATTGATAACGCTAGCGGGACAAATGCAGCTCGAACTACCGGCTATGAATGATGATATACTACCCATGTCTGCAGCGCAAGGTTATCTGGGACAATCCGTATTGATACTCTTTACAATCGGTATTATCGCAGCAGCTTTCAGCAACTCGGATTCCGCTCTGACTGCAATGACAACCAGCGTATGTGTAGACCTGCTGAATACCGAAAAAGACACAGAAGAGGTAGCGCGTCGCAAAAGGAATAAGGTACATTTACTGCTATCAATCTTATTGGCATTTTTCATTTGCCTGGTAGAAATGCTCAACAACAAAAGCGTAATTGACGCCATATATATCATCGCCTCCTACACGTATGGTCCCCTACTCGGAATGTTCGCTTTCGGGCTCTTTACCCGAAGACAAACAAATGACCGGTGGGTCCCTCTGATAGCCATCCTATCACCACTACTCTGTTATCTTGCCGACTGGTGGATTGGAAAAGAAACCGGATATAAATTCGGCTATGAATTGCTAATGTTAAATGGAACGCTTACCTTTGCGGGCTTAATGTTGATGTCTAAAAAGGAGCTACAAAGAAATAAATGACAAGAAGATGGAAATAACAAGTGCTGAATTTGTGATTAGTAATACGGACGTGAGAAAATGCCCGGCCGGAATTTTCCCGGAATATGCCTTTATAGGCCGTTCAAATGTGGGTAAATCAAGTCTTATCAATATGCTGACTAACCGTAAAGGACTGGCTATGACTTCCGCCACTCCGGGAAAAACGATGTTAATCAACCACTTCTTTATCAATAAGAACTGGTACCTCGTCGACCTTCCGGGATATGGCTATGCCCGGCGCGGACAAAAAGGAAAAGACCAGATACGTACCATAATCGAAGATTACATCCTGGAACGGGAGCAAATGACCAATCTCTTCGTCCTGATAGACAGTCGGCTGGAACCTCAAAAAATAGACCTGGAGTTTATGGAATGGCTGGGCGAGAATGGTATTCCCTTCTCTATCATCTTTACCAAAGCCGACAAGCTCAAAGGTGGACGTTTAAAAATAAATATCAATGCTTACTTACGTGAGTTGAGTAAACAATGGGAAGAGCTCCCGCCTTACTTCGTTTCTTCCTCGGAAGACCGTATGGGGCGTACAGACATACTCAACTACATCGAAAACATAAACAAGGATCTCAATATTAAATGAAAAAAGAATGAAAATGAAAAAGAGTTTTTTATCAATTGCCTTTATGGCAGCATTTATGCTAATGGCGACTAACAGCCAGGCACAATCATGGTCAGATTTATTAAATAAGGACAACATTTCAAAGGTAGTGAATGCCATAACAGGAAATACCGAATCTATCGATATGACCGGAACATGGAACTACAAAGGTTCGGCTGTAGAATTCGAATCGGACAACTTGCTGATGAAAGCAGGAGGAGCGGCCGCAGCTACTATGGCTGAAAACAAACTGAACGAGCAATTAAGCAAAATAGGTATTAAAGACGGTCAGATGAGCTTCACCTTCAATGCCGACAGCACTTTCACCAGCACAGTGGGTAAAAAAACATTGAAAGGAACTTATTCCTACAACGCTTCAACCAAACAAGTAGACCTGAAATACCTGAAACTGCTGAATCTACATGCAAAAGTTAATTGCAGCTCCAGTTCACTGGAGTTACTGTTCAACTCGGACAAGCTACTGAAACTGATGGCTTTCATCGGTAGCAAAAGCAACAGTACCGCACTAAAAACAGTTAGTTCACTCGCTGAAAATTACGACGGAATGATGTTGGGATTCCAACTCTCAAAATAGCAAAAGAGAGCCGTTTAATACTATTTCGCACTCTATAAAGTATATTTTAGGGGAAAAAGCATTATCTTTGGCATTTGTAATCAAAAAGAGAAGGAAAAATGAAAAAGATACTTTTTTTAATGACCCTGTTAGTAATGGGCGTAAGCTTTGCATTTGCACAAACAAATGCAGATATCAAGTTTGACAAAACAACTCACGATTTCGGTAAGTTTTCAGAAAATAGTCCGGTTGTCAGTTGCACATTTACCTTTACTAATATCGGTGATGCTCCTTTGGTAATCCATCAAGCTGTAGCCTCATGCGGATGTACAGTACCCGAATATACAAAAGAGCCCATCATGCCGGGCAAAAAGGGAACAATCAAGGTGACTTATAACGGAACAGGCAAATATCCGGGACATTTCAAAAAATCAATCACCTTGCGTACCAATGCCAAAACAGAGATGGTAAGATTGTATATCGAGGGCGATATGACAGCAAAAGATGCAAAGTAGGAAAAAATAGACTATTACATAAAGGAGAATCTTTCGGTTCTCCTTTTTTTTTGTTTACTTTGAGGACGGAAATGTAAATTGACACATTAGCAAATTATAAAAACTATGAAACAAGAAGAAGACAAATTCACCGGGTTACCCGAGAATGCGTTCAGAGAGTTGAAACCCGGGGAAGTGTACAACCCGTTGATGGGTCCCTCAAAAAATTATCCGGAAGTTAATATCTGGTCAGTTGCATGGGGTATTGCCATGGCAATCCTATTTTCAGCCGCCGCTGCCTATCTGGGGTTGAAGGTCGGACAGGTATTTGAAGCCGCTATTCCGATTGCAATCATTGCCGTAGGAGTTTCCGGAGCCGCAAAAAGAAAAAATGCGTTGGGAGAAAATGTTATTATCCAGTCTATCGGAGCTTGTTCCGGTGTCATTGTTGCCGGAGCGATCTTTACCCTCCCCGCTCTTTATATTCTTCAAGCCAAATATCCCGAAATGACGGTTACTTTCATGCAGGTATTCATCAGCTCCTTACTGGGTGGTGTATTGGGTATCCTGTTCCTGATTCCTTTCCGAAAATATTTTGTTAGTGATATGCATGGAAAATATCCTTTTCCGGAAGCAACGGCTACTACACAAGTGCTGATCTCCGGAGAAAAAGGAGGCAGCCAGGCTAAACCGTTATTGATGGCAGGTATGATCGGTGGATTATATGACTTCATCGTAGCTACATTCGGATGGTGGAACGAAAACTTCACCACCCGTGTTTGCAGTGCCGGAGAAATGCTCGCAGAAAAGGCAAAGTTAGTATTCAAGGTAAATACCGGTGCTGCTGTACTCGGTTTGGGATATATCGTCGGACTGAAATATGCTTCCATCATTTGTGCCGGTTCATTGGCTGTATGGTGGATTATCATTCCGGGAATGTCCGCTATCTGGGGCGACAGTGTATTGAATGCCTGGAACCCGGAAGTTACATCTACCGTAGGAATGATGAGTCCGGAAGAGATATTCAAATATTATGCCAAGAGCATCGGTATCGGTGGTATTGCTATGGCAGGTGTGATTGGTATTATCCGCTCCTGGAGCATCATCAAAAGTGCTGTCGGACTGGCTGCTAAAGAGATGGGTGGCAAAGGAAATGTGGAGAAAAACATTATCCGCACGCAACGGGATCTTTCAATGAAGATTATCGCTATCGGTTCGATCATCACATTGATACTAATCGTATTATTCTTCTACCTCGACGTTATGCAAGGAAATCTGTTGCATACATTGGTAGCTATCGTTTTAGTTGCAGGTATCTCTTTCCTGTTTACCACAGTAGCCGCTAATGCTATTGCCATTGTAGGTACTAACCCGGTTTCAGGAATGACATTGATGACACTGATTTTGGCTTCCGTAGTAATGGTAGCTGTCGGTCTGAAAGGTCCTTCGGGTATGGTTGCCGCATTGGTGATGGGTGGCGTGGTATGTACTGCACTGTCAATGGCAGGAGGTTTCATCACCGACTTGAAGATTGGGTACTGGCTCGGAAGTACACCCGCCAAACAGGAAACCTGGAAGTTTCTAGGAACTATCGTATCAGCTGCAACAGTAGGCGGTGTAATGATTATCCTGAATAAGACATACGGATTTACAAGTGGCGCACTGGCTGCTCCACAAGCCAATGCAATGGCAGCCGTTATCGAACCGTTGATGAGTGGTGTAGGCGCACCCTGGTTGTTATATGGCATCGGCGCTGTCTTAGCGATTATTCTGACTCTTTGTAAAATTCCTGCATTAGCTTTCGCACTGGGTATGTTTATTCCATTGGAACTGAACGTACCGTTGGTAGTGGGTGGAGCTGTTAATTGGTTTGTGACAACCCGTAGCAAAGATGCAACTCTGAATACGGAAAGAGGGGAAAAAGGAACCTTGTTGGCATCCGGTTTCATTGCCGGAGGTGCATTGATGGGAGTAATCAGTGCTGCAATGCGCTTTGGCGGAATCAATCTGGTCAATGAAGCATGGTTGAACAATACTTGGTCTGAAGTGTTGGCATTAGGAGCATATGCATTATTGATTCTTTACTTTATAAAGGCTTCAATGAAAGTTAAATAAATAATTATGAGGAGACTATTATCCATCATAGTATCGCTTATAACTGCAATAACATTTGCACAACAGCCCGTTGAGCTACCTTTGTGGCCCGACGGTGCTCCCAACTCCAGTGGATTAACCGGAGAAGAGCAGGAAGTACGCCCTCATTTTGTCACAAATATCACATACCCCACTATGACGGTCTACCATCCGGAAAAGCCAAATGGAATGGCCATTATCATGTGCCCCGGAGGCGGTTATCGTCGACTTGGTATGGATGGAGAAGGGTATGATATGGCTCCCTGGTTTTGCGGACAAGGTATCACCTATATTGTGTTAAAATACCGGATGCCGAACGGACATTGCGAAGTCCCCATATCAGATGCCGAACAAGCAATTCGTATAGTACGGCAGCATGCCAAGGAATGGAATGTCAATCCGCATAAGGTAGGAATAATGGGCGCTTCTGCAGGGGGACATTTAGCTTCTACAATCGCCACTCATTATAATTCGGAAACACGTCCGGATTTTCAGATATTACTTTATCCGGTGGTCACGATGATGCAAGTCACCCGGGGAAATACAAGAGAGGCATTGCTCGGTAAGAATCCCACGATGGAACAGATACAGAAATTCTCTGCCGAACTGCAAGTAACTCCCGATACTCCGCAAGCATTTATAGCTCTTACCTCCGACGATCCTTCCGTACCACCTTACCACGGAGTAAACTATTACCTTGCTTTACAAAAAAACAAAGTTCCGGCCACTCTCCATGTCTATCCTACCGGAGGACATGGCTGGGGATTTCAGGACCATTTTAAATATAAGCAACAATGGACACAAGAATTGGAGAAATGGTTGCGTGATGGCGTTGTATTCCCGGAAGATTCGGAACCTATGTTACGAATCGGGAAATCTTACCTGGGAACCAAATATGTGGCCAACACATTAGACCAAGATGAAAAAGAAGCGCTAGTGATTCGGACTGATGCAGTAGATTGTCTCACTTTTGTAGAATATACACTTGCACAGGCACTCGGTTCTTCCTTTGCTGACAATCTGCAAAAAATACGCTATCGGGATGGCATCATCAACGGATATCCTTCCCGGTTGCATTACACTTCTGAATGGATTGAAAACGGCGTTCGCCACGGATTCCTCACAGATATTACTGCCAAGAACAGTGTACATACTAAGAAATTAGCTCTTTCATATATGTCCGCTCACCCCCGGCAATACAAAAAAATGGCTGATTCGCCGGAAAATGTACTACAAATGGCCGAACATGAAAAAGCAATCTCCGGAAAAGTTGTACATTGGCTGCCGAAAAGCGAACTGCCGGAAGCCGGATTGCCCTGGATCATGAATGGAGATATTATTGCCATTACAACGAAGGTGTCCGGATTGGATATAGCTCATGTGGGAATAGCAGCATATAGACTTGGAAAACTGCATCTGCTACACGCTTCTTCTACATTGGGAAAAGTAGTTGTCAGCGATGAACCTCTCAATCACATGCTAAACAACAATAAATCGTGGACAGGCATACGTGTTGTCCGGATGTCTCACTCTAAAAATAACTGATTATGAAACGAGTAAAACATTTCCTTCTCGTCTCGTGCTTATTCCCCACTTTGCTGGGAGCACAAGAAATGGCAAACGCCTACTTTCTGGAACTTACTCCGGACGCCCAATCGGCAGGTATGGCAGGTACAGGATTAGCTACCACCGATAACGGTAGTACAGCTATCTTTCATAATGCTTCTACCATCGCTTTCTCACA
>OGIH01001568.1_pt1 | contig 12029 bp, 7 predicted proteins | sample 1571721 | NCBI WGS metagenome assembly OGIH01 (sample SAMEA2582068, study PRJEB24529) | metagenome | biome: Human gut stool | place: China | collected 2011
AACGCATAATCTACAAAGTGTGCTATGTCTATGCACCCGGGCGCGGGCAGATCGACGACTATTTTCAGGAGGTCGTGCTGGCTCTGTGGCGGGGATTCCCCGATTTCCGGGGAGAGAGCAAAACTGCCACGTGGGTATACCGCATCGCGTTGTATACCTGCATTTCGTTTGTCCGCCGCCGGATGCGGCGTCCGCAAAGCGTGCGCCTTTCGGTCGACCTGGCGTGCGACGACGATATGCAGGCCCGCGAGCAGCTCGACGAGCTGTATGCGGTGATCTCACGCTTGGGCCGGCTCGACCGGGCGCTGATCCTGCTGTGGCTCGAAGAACATCCCGCCGGGGAGATCGCCGCCATCACGGGCCTGTCTCCCGGTAATGTGGCCGTGAAGCTGACCCGTATCCGCTGCAAACTGCGTAAAATGTATAACCGGTAAAATTCAGGAATTATGGAACTCGAAGAGTTGAAACTCAAATGGAAAGTACTCTCGGAACGGCTCGACCGGGAGCAGGTGATCCGGCGGCAGGATATGGAACGTATGCTGCGGTGACGGGTCGGTTCGTACTTGCACTATGTACAGCTCATGCTGCTGTTGGGTGTGGCGGTTGTCCCGCTATGTGTCGCAATCGGCAAATTCCGCGGAGTATCCGATATTTTCATCTGGTGGGTCGTGGCGGGCTACCTTTTATGTCTGCTCCCTTCGTTCTTTTCCCTGTGGTTGCTGCTGCGGGTGTCGCGCTGCGATGCCGATATCGTCGAGTGTGAACACCGCATGACCCGCTATGCGGCCTTTGCCGGAGCGTATTATATTTTCCAGTATGTCGTCGTAATCCTGTTCGTTGCAGGCATGCTGCTGTATGCGGCGGGCTACTATACGGCGCATGGCATGTGGTGGACGGTCGCCGCCCTGCTCTCGCTGACGGCGGTTGCCTGCATCGTGATAACACGTCATGAGTGGGGGCGTATCCGTGACCTGCAGCGGCGTATCCGCGAGCTGCGGGAATTCGATGAAGCTTAACGCTTTGTGCTGGAAACAGACGCACTCCGGTGCGGCTGTTTCGTTGGCCGGTCTGGAGCGCTTTTTTGCAGACTGCCGTTTCCCGGGAACCGCATTTATCGGCCGTCCGGTCTCCGGTTACCGGATTCCGAACCGCCACATGACCCGGAGGACGAAGCGCCGCACGCCCCGGGGGAGTGCCAGCCACCTGCGCGACCGCCGTTTCCAGCGGCGGGAGCAGGTGCGGACGATGCGTCCCGACGGCAGGATGACAGCCGTCATCACGGCGACGATATCCTCCCCGAGGCAATGCTCCGTCGTGCGGTAATTACCGTCCCCGGACAGGGTGAAACGGAGTGTCCCCGCGGCGGAATCCCTCTCTGCGGGGTTTTCCGCGGATGCCTCCGGGGACGGGGCATTCCCTGCGGCTGGTGCGCATACGGGACGGTTCCCTTCGCAGCGGATGCCTGTTTCGATCCCGACGATGCGGTGCAGGATATGGCGCCCTTCGCAGCGGAACAGGACGACGTCGCCCGGCCGCAGGGCGCTGATGCCGCTCGGCGGCGGAGCCGGATGGCGGGTGCCGCAGGCGGGTGTGAGCTGGTCAGGTGCCATGCCGGGAGTGTTACCCGAAAGTCGGGTCTGGCGGGCGGTGCTGGCATTGCCGTCGGCGGCGCAGGTTTCGGGGACGGGATCCGCAGGTGCTCCGGCTGCCGGGACAGGTGCCGGGGCATATTTCGCAATCGGGGTCAGTACGGCGATGTCCCGTTCGTTGCGCAGCAGCGGCCGCATACTGTGCCCTTTCATGCGGATCTGGACTTCGTGTCCTTCGGCGAGCATCGCTTCGACCTGTTCGAAGAAAAGGCGGTTGGTCAGCAGCATCAGCGGAGGGTGTTTGGGGCGTCGTCACCGAAAACTGTGCGGCAGGAGAGACGGGCTGCCGCGGCATCGGGCAGGCATTCGAGGTGGTAGACGGGGACTTGCGCCACGATTTGGGATACGAGGCGGCAGATGGCGTCTTCCAGCCGCTCGTCGTGTGCGAACGACGGCGGGCACGAAGGCAGCAGCGCCCCGATGGCTTCGATGGGACGCAGGCGGCGGATGCGGTTCTGCGGTGCCTGCGAAAGCCGCACGATGCCCGCTATCGGATTGCTCACGTTGCGGTAACACGGGGTTTTGCCGCTCCACGGCGACCCGCAGGCGAGAACGCCTTGCAGGGCGGGAATCGTGTCTGCCGCGGGAGCGCTTGCCGCTTCGGCAGCCCCTTCCGGGGCGATCCGGATGATCGGGCTGTCGTCGTTGAGCAGGCGTGCCCCGGGGATATGCTCGCGCCACAGGCGCGTGTGGGTGCTCTTTCCCGTGCCCGATTCGCCGAGGAAGAGTACGGCGCGCCCGTCCAGGCTGATCACCGACGAGTGTACGGCTACCGCCCGGCGTTCCAGCGCGGCGATGTTGAACATCGTCCACAGCCCGAAGCGGAACAGCGCCGGATTGTGCTCCGGGGTGATGTCGCTCGTGGCGTCGGGGCTGCCGAAGGCTTTGTGAAACCGTGCCGGGGCGCTGCCGTCGCGGGGTGTCATGGTAAGCAGGTAGCCCTCCGTGCCGCGGCCGAAACGGCAGTCGGCATCGGCGTCGGTGAAGTCGAATGCGTCGAGTTCGCAGTAGCCGGCCGTGTCGCCGGCGAGCAGTCCCGTGCGCAGGATGAGGTCTGGTTGTGCCGTGCCCGCCGGGGATGTCGCAGGGTGGGGTGCACTCCTTTCCGTCCCCGGGGTTTCCGACGGGGAGGGTGCTGCGGTTGTCGCCGTTCCGGGCACGGGGCCCGCCATACGGTTGCTGCCGGCATCCGTTTCCGTTTTGCTTCCGGCCGCGAACGGTGCCAGCGCCATGCCGAAGGCGCCTGTCGTGAACCGGTGCGGGATGTCGATGCGTATGCCGGCTATGAGGTATTCCATGTTTTATTCTCCTATCGTTATGATCCTGTTACAGTATTCGAGCGAGCTTTCGCGGTGGGCGATGACGACCAGTGTCAGCCCGGCATCCCGTGCAGCGAGCCCGGCGATAGAGCGGTTGATCTCCTCTTCGGTGCGGCTGTCGAGCGCCGAGGTCGCCTCGTCGAAGAAAAGCACGTCGGCCTGCCGGTAGAGCGCACGGGCTATGCCGATGCGCTGGCGCTGTCCGCCCGAGAGGCGGCAGCCGCACTCCCCGACGTGGGTGTCGATCCCTTTCGCCAGCCCGGTGACCAGCTCCCCGAGCTGTGCCGCGCGGAGCGCCTGCATGACCCGCTCCCGGTCGACCTCCCCGGCGGGGATGCCCAGCGCGACGTTGGCCGCGAAGCTGCCGTCGGCGATGAAGAGGCTCTGCGAGACGTACCCGATGCGGTTCTGCCATGCCCGGCGGTTGGCCGCCGTAAGCGGCGTGCCGTCGATGACGATTTCACCTCCGGTCGGCTCGTACAGTCCCAGCAGCAGGTTGAAGAGCGTCGTTTTCCCGGCGCCCGAGGCTCCGCGGATACCGATGCGCTCGCCCTTGCGGATCGTCAGCGAAAGGCCGTGGAAAAGCTCGCGCCCGCCGTCCGCGAAGCGGAACCTAAGGTCGCGCACGGCGATCTCGCGGCTGAAGGGCAGTTTTTCGGGGGTGCGGATACTATCGGCGGCGGGGTTCCCGGGAGTGCCGGGTTTGCAGAGAGTGCCGGAATTGCCGGGGGCAACGGTTGCGGCGGGGGTGCTGCGCGGGCCGGGGGTATCCCGGCAGTCCGGGTTTGCCGGCGCCGGGGGGCAGTCCGCTGCGGCGTCGCGCAGGATGCCGATCGTGTAGCGGTTGTATTTGATGGCCGTCCAGCCGGTCATGATGTTGCGCACCGAAGGCATCAGGCGCAGTGCGGCCACGGCGAATACGCCGAACAGCATTTGCGCCCGCCCGTCGCCGTCGCCGAGGCTCAGTGCCACGAGCAGCGCCATGCCCACGGCCAGCCCGACCTCGGTGAAGGTCTGGGGCAGCAGCCCGATCGCCGTTTCGCGCAGGCGCGTGCGGATCACCTGATCCATCGCCCGGTCGAACTGGCGGAGCATCATCGGGAAGGCATTGTTGATCTCGATGTCGGCATAGCCGCGGAAGGTCTCGGCCACGAGCCGCGCCTTTTCGCGCTGCGCCTTGTTTTCCAGTTCCCCGTAGCGGTTGATGCGGTTGCGCACCAGTCCGTAATAGAGCCAGATCGAGGGCAGGAAGACCGCCAGGGCGAGCAGTGCCGCGAGGGGCGTGTACCACATCAGCGCCCCGAACAGCAGCACGAGCAGCATCGCCTCGGCGGCGATGGCGGCGGCGGGTTTGAGCACGCCCGCCGCGAAGGCCAGGCAGACGACGTTGACGTTGCGGGCCAGTACGGCCGAGTTCGACGCCTTGACGAACGGCAGCCCCCGGTCGTGGTAGGTGACGAGCAGCCGCCGCGAGAGCGTGCGGTAGAGTGCGAAGATATAGTTGCGTTCGACGCGGGCGAGCCACAGCCCGAGCAGGCTTTTCAGGACGATCACGCCCACCACAGCCGCGCAGACCGCCAGCGCGAAACTGCGCTGTGAGGCGAAGCCCAGCCCGTCGTAGGCGCGTGCCAGCATCCCGCCGCCCTCGAGGCTGCCGGGGTCGAGCACCAGCGCCAGCACGGGCAGCAGCATGGCCAGCCCGAGGAAATTCAGCCCGGCACGCAGCAGGAGCGTGCAGGCGACCCACACTCCCCGGCGGCGGAACGCACGCGGTATGATGCCGATGGTTTCGTTCATCTTATCCTTCCACTTTTTCGATCTCCCCCAGTTTCACGTACCACAGGTACCCTTCGCATTCGGTGTAGCCCATTTGCCGCAGCAGGCCGAGGTATTCGCCCACCTGGCGGCGGTAGCGTCCGGGTTCGCGGCTTCCGAACTTGTAGTCGACGACCACGGCCCGCGTGCCGCGGATCATCACGCGGTCGGGGCGCCGGGTCGACCCGGCGCCGGGGACAATGATCTCGTTCTCGTTGCGCACGCGCTGCCAGCCGCCCCCGAACCATTCGCCCACGACGGGGTGCGCCAGCGCCCGGGCGATCATCCCCCGCAGCGCTTCGGCTTCGCCGGGCGACAGCGTGCCGTCGTCCCGCATCCGCTGTACGGCCTCGTAGATCTGTTGCCGGTCGTCGGCCTGCTCGAACGCTTTGTGCATCAGGATGCCGAAGTTGCGAGGCGAGAGTTCCACCTCGTCCTCCTCCTCGAAATAGCGTTGCGAGGGGAGCCTCAGCCGCAGGTCGGCGCGTGCCGTGGGGTAGTTCTCCAGCACGACGTGCCTGCCGTCGGATGCTTTGCCGCCGCCGGGCACGGGGCCCGTGAAGAGCCCGAATTCGAACCTTTCGCCCTCCTCGGTCGCGGTGCGGCGCCCTTCGGTGCCGTCGAGCAGCGCTTTGTCGCCGTCGGCTCCGATGCTTTGCAGCAGCAGCCCGCCGACGCTCTTGCCGCCCTTGCGGGGGATGAAGACGTGCAGCGACTCGGCGGCGCGTGTCAGGGCCACGTACAGCAGATTGATGTTGTCGACGTGCGAATAGACCAGCTCGCGGTAGTACTCCGCCGAGAAGCCCGATTCGGCCATCGCCTTCTTGTATTTCACCGGGAAGCGCCCGACGGCGCCGGCATCGCCCTGCGCCTCGGCCCAGACGATGTTCGTCACGTTGCCGCCCGACTTGGGATCGAGCTGCCACGAGCACCAGGGGATCAGCACCACGCGCTTTTCGAGCCCCTTGGCCTTGTGTATGGTCGTGATCTCGACGGTCGTTGCGCTCTCGTCGACGCTCAGCGACCGGTTCTGCCCCTGCTGCTCCCACCAGTCGAGGAACAGCGGGATGTCGGCGATCTTGCTGGCGCAGAAGCCGATGATCTGTTCGTGTATGGCTTGCAGGTAGGCCGTCTGCTGCCTGTCGTCGTGCAGCGCGTGGCGCATGACGATCCGCTCGAACGCCTCCTCGGGCGACAGCAGCCGGATCGAACGGAAAAAGGTGCGTTCGTTCCCGGGCAGCGGGCGGTCGAACCCGCGGCCGAGGTAGTGGTTGTAGACGGCGCGGCTGAGCGAGTCGTCGGGGTTGAGCGACAGGCGCAGCGCCGCGGCGATGAACGAACTGACGGGGGCGTTGCCCACGATCAGCGCTTCCTGCGTCATCACATCGAACCGGTAGCGCGGGTCGTCGTTGCGGCGTTTGAAATCCAGCAGCTCGGCGGCCACCTTGGCGCCGTCGGTCGCCCCGCGCACCAGGATCATGATGTCGCACGGACGGAAACCCTTGTCCAGCACCTCGCAGATGCGCTCCACGACGGGCGGCCGTTCGGCGAAGGTCTCCACCGAAACATAGCCCGGCCTCCCGCCCAGGCGGCGGGGGGTCTGCGCATGTTCGCGGTAGGCGTCGCACAGTGTGTCGCGCAGCCCGGCGGCGGTGCGGGCGTCCATGTCGCCCCGCGCCGCGGCTTCGTCCAGCGTCGCGTTGAGCGCCCGGTTGTCGGCTTCGACCACGCGGCCGATGGCCTTGTTATTGAAATCCACCACGGCGGGCAGGCTGCGGTAGTTTTCCGTGAGGTTGACCAGTTCGGTGCTGTCCGCGCCCAGCGCCCGCTGCGCCTGCGAGTGGAGTATTTTCCAGTCGCCGCCCCGCCAGCGGTAGATTGACTGCTTGATGTCGCCCACGATCAGCACCGAGGTCGCCTCGCTCTGCGCCATGGCGTTTTGCAGCAGGGGCAGGAAATTCTCCCACTCCTTCACGGAGGTGTCCTGAAATTCGTCGATCATGAAGTGTTCGAAGCGGTTGCCGACCTTCTCGTAGATGAACGGCGCGTCGTTGTGGCCGATGAATTCCGAGAGGATGTATTTGGTCTCCGAGAGGAGCATCATGTTTTCCTGGTCGCACATCTGCTGCACCTTGGCATAGAGGTCGGAGAGCAGCGCGAAGCTGCGGTAGTTCTCGCGCAGCAGGTCGCAGGTGTTCCACGCGCGGACGTTCTCATCGTAGAGGCCGCACATTTCGCGTAGCAGGGGTTGCAGCCGGGGACGCAGCCCCTGTGCCGTGCTGCCGAGTTTTCCCCACGCCTCGTCCCTGGTGCAGGCCGCCTCCGCGCGGCTTCCGTAGCGCTCGAAACTGCCGCCCGCCACGGCGTAGAAATAGGCCGCGAAGCCCGAGCCTTTGTAGGGAAAGTCGGCGACCGAGGCGCCTGCGTCCCCGATGATCCGCACGGCTTCGGCCGCAGCGTCCTGCATCCGTTTTTTGGTCGCCGCGGCGTGCGCCGTGGCTTCGCCCACGATACGCGCCAGTTCCTCGCGCGGGCGGGCCGCCGAGAGTGCGTCCTTGTTTTTCTCCTTGAACAGCTCGCCTCCCAGCGTGAGGATGCCGTCGCGGATGTCCCATTTCTTGCCTTCGTCGATGCGCTCCTGCACGAAGTCCGTGAGCCAGCGCTGCAGGTCGCGGTCGGTGGTGATCTGCTCGATGAGCGTGTCGGCGCTCTTGGTCAGCACCGAGGCCGTTTCGATCTCGACGTTGTAATTGAGGTCGATGCCCAGCTCCTTGATGAAGGCGCGCAGGATGCGCTGGAAGAAGGTGTCGATCGTCAGCACCGTGAAGCGCGAATAGTCGTGCAGGATCTTCGACCGCACCTCCCGGGCTCGTCGGCGCACCGTGGCGGCATCGAGCGACAACTCGCGGCAGAGGTTGTCGAGGTAGGAGCTCGGCTGTCCCGAGGCCAGCAGGTGGATCTCCTTGAGGATGCGCGATTTCATCTCCTCGGTGGCCTTGTTGGTGAAGGTCACGGCGAGGATGTGGCGGTAAATGCCGGGCTGTTCGACCACGTCGCGCACGTATTTGTACGCCAACTGGTAGGTCTTGCCCGACCCCGCGCTTGCATTCAGAATTCTCGCCCTCACTGTCCGAAATGTCGTTTTAGGTAGTAAAAGTACAAAACAAATCCCGAACGGCAAACCGGGGTTCGCAATAATTTTGTATTTTAGCGACGTATTTAAACCTACAATGTATGAAGAAGATGATTCTGAGCGCCGTGATGCTGGTTTTCGCAGCCTCCGGCCGTGCACAGGAGGCGGGTGCCGCAAGTCCTACGGAACATAACGAGTGGCTGACCACGTTCGAGGCCGTCGCGGTGGATGCCGACCTGGATATCAAATTCGTGAAAGTCCCCGACACCGAGGCCCCCAAGATCGTATACGACACGAAAGGTTCCTATACTTCGAAATTCCGCGCCGAGGTGAAGGACAAAACCCTGCGTATCAGCGAGAAGTATGATTCGCGCCGTCCCGACCGCACCCAGGTGACGGTCTATTACAATGCGTTGCAGTCCGTTTCGCTGTCGGGCGCCGCAGCCGTGTTCGAGGGAACGGTGGATGCGGTGCTGCTCGACCTGACCCTGGGGCGCAAGGCGTCGCTCACGGCGGCGTTCGATGTCAAAGACCTCAGGATGGAGCTCACGGGCGGCAGCAGCGCGACGCTCACCGGCAAGGCGGGCTACCTGACGCTGTTCGCCTCGACGGGCAGGGTCGCGGCCTCGGGGCTGGAGGTGATGTCGGCCGAGGTCAATGCCCAGAGCAAGGCCGACGTGTCGCTGTGGATCACCGACCGGTTCATCGGCAAGACCACGACCAACGCCCGTATTACCTATAAGGGGCAGCCTGCCGTCGTGCGCGGCGGCGCCAAGTTCATGGGCGGTGAGATCAGCCACGTAGAATAGTCTCATGGAACAATAATGCGAAGGGGGCTTCCGGATTCCGGGCGGACGATACCGCCGGATGCGTTTCCGGGGCTGTCCGAACTGCTATGAAGGGTTTTCTGGAGGAGGTGGCCGCCGACCTGTATGCGCGCTATGGCGAGGGACTGTCCGATCGGGCGGTGCTCTTCCCGTCGCGGCGTGCGCGGCTGTTTTTCGTCGATGCCCTGGGGCGTATCGCCGGGCGTCCGATGTGGCAGCCCGAATGGGTGACGATCGACGACCTGACGGGTGAAATATCGGGGCTGCATACGGGTGACCGCGTGCGGCTCATCACCGAGCTCTACAAAGTCTACTCGGCCTACCACAACGAACCCTTCGACAAGTTCTATTTCTGGGGCGACATGCTCCTCACGGACTTCGATACGATCGACAAATACCTGATCGACGCGCAGATGCTGTTCCGCAACATCTCGGAGATCAAGGAGATCGAAGCCGATATTTCCTACCTCACGCCCGCGCAGTTGCGCATCCTTTCGTTCTGGTCCTCGTTCGGCGAGCAGGCCGACCTTTCGGAGGAGAAACGCCGTTTCCTGGCGATCTGGAAGACCCTCGGCCCCATCTACCGCCGCTTCCGGGAGCGTCTCTCGTCGCTCGGCATCGCCTACAACGGCATGGTGCAGCGCGCCGCCGCCGACCGCATCCGCGGGGGCGGGTTCGCCTTCCCCGAGCCCCGGCGTTATGTCGTGGCGGGGTTCAACGCCCTTTCCGAGTGCGAGAAGCGCCTTTTCGGGTTCCTCGCCACGGCGGCCGAAACCGATTTTTACTGGGACTACGACTCCTATTATAAGGACGACCCCGAACAGGAGGCGGGTATGTTCGTGCGTTCGAACGTGGCGCAGTTCCCGCCCCGCACGGAACTTCGGCACGACAACATGCGGGGGGAGAAGCAGATTGTGTCGGTCGCCGCCGTCTCGAACGCCGTGCAGTGCAAGTATGCCGCGGCGATCCTCGCCGACCTTGCCCGCCGCCGCAGGGAGGAAGACCCCGGCATCGCCGCGGGCGCCAGGCCCGCGCTGGGCAAGGAGACCGCCGTGGTGCTTACCGACGAGACCCTGCTGCTGCCGCTGCTGTACGCCCTGCCCGCCGACATCGGACGGGTGAACGTGACGATGGGCTTCCCCCTGCGGCAGAGCCTGGCCTACACGTTCGTCGAGCGTCTGGTGGAGTTGCAGAACCACCGCCGCCGCAAGGGCGACGGCTGCACGTTCTACCATGCCGACGTCGCCGGCATCCTCGCACACCCCTATGTGGCCGAGTGCGACGCCGCACTCACGCGCACGATGCACGAGGAGATCGTCCGCGACCGCCGCATTTCTGTCGATGCCGCGTGGCTGGGCCGCAACGAACTGCTGAAACGGATCTTTACGCCCGCCGCGACGTGGCGCGAGTTGTCCGACTACATGCTGGACGTGGTCGCCGCCGTGGCGCGCCAGCCCTACGAGGGCGACGATGCACGGCAGCGGGTCGAATTCCTGGCGGTCATCGCCGAGCAGGTCACCAAGTTGCGCAACTCGCTCGACGAGTGCGATATCGACCTTACGGCCGAGGTCTACACCTCGCTGCTGCGCCGGCACTTGCAGACGCTGCGCATCCCGTTCGAGGGCGAGCCGCTGGAGGGCATCCAGATCATGGGGATCCTCGAGACCCGCAACCTCGATTTCGAAAACGTCATCATCCTTTCGATGAACGACGACAATTTCCCCGGCAATCATATGGCGCAGGCGTCGTTCATCCCCTACAACCTGCGTGCGGCCTACGAGCTGCCCACGCCCGAGCACCACGAGGGCGTCTATGCCTACTATTTCTACCGCCTGATCCAGCGCGCCAAGACCGTCCACATTCTCTATTGCTCGCACGCCGACGACAAGTCGACGGGCGAGCCGAGCCGCTATATCTACCAGTTGGACTACGAGAGCGGCTTCGACGTGCGCAAGGTCGAAGTGGGGGTGGACGTCAACCTGGCCGAAACGGCGCCGATCGAGGTGCCCAAGGACGAAGGGGTGATGGCCCGGCTGGAGCGTTTTGTCGACGCCCAAAGCCCGGCGACGCTCTCGCCGACGGCTTTTTTCCGCTATGTGGCCTGCCCCTTGCGCTTTTATTTCCATTCCATAGCCCGCTTGGAGGCCGATGACGAAATTTCCGAGGAGGTCGACGCCCCGATGTTCGGTACGATCCTCCATGCCGCCGTGCAGATGCTTTACGCCCGCATCGCGGGGGAGGCGCATCCCGGTGAAACCCTGCGTGCGATGATCCGTACGGGCGAAGTGGCGCAGGCGGTCGAGGCGGCCATCAACGAGAACTATTTGCAGGATAAACATGCCACGGCCGAGGATTATTCGGGCAACCTGCTGCTGGTGAAGGACATCGTGATCCGTTACCTGCGGGGCGGGGTGATGCCCTACGACGCTGCGCACGATGCTTTCGCCGTGTCGGGGCTGGAGGAGCCCGTAGCCTATCCGTTCCGCTTCCGCGCGGGCGGGCGCGACCTGGAGATGAAATTCGCCGGCATCGCCGACCGTATCGACACGCTCGACGACGGGGCGCTGAGGGTGGTGGATTACAAGACCGGTGCGCCGCACCTCGAATTCGACGGCGTGGAGAGCCTGTTCACGGGCACGGGCAAACAACGCCTTTCGAACATCCTGCAAACGCTGCTCTACGCGATGATGCTGCACCGGTCGCGCGGCTGCGACGTCGAACCGGCGCTCTATTACGTCCGCAACATGAACCGCCCCGGCTATTCGCCGCAGCTGGACGACAAGCAAACGGGGGTGAAGGGGGCGCGCTATACGCTTTACCGCGAGCGTTTCGAGGAACTGCTGCGCGCGCAGCTCGCCGAACTCTACGACACCTCGGTTCCGTTCCGCCAGTGCGAGGATGCCGATACCTGCAAGTACTGCGATTTCAACGTGATCTGCAAGCGCTGACCGGCTGTGTCGTGACGGGGGCGGACGAGTTCCGCTGCCGGATGGTGATTACTCCCGGAAATTACATGGCTCGGTTGTGGAAGATCGGCCGGATGGATGCTGTTGGGGACGGCGCGGAGGAATGAGTGCGTCCGGCAGCGGGTGCCGGGTGTCGGGTGCGAGGTGCAGGACGCAGGATACAGAATACAGAATACAGGATACAGGATATAGGGAGCCGGATGTCGGGTGCCGGACGCCGGATGTCGGGTGCCGGATGCCGGATACAGGATGCCGGGAACGGCCTGGGCGGCGATGGTCAGAGCGTTACCCTGAAATAGGCCGCTCCGCTGCGGCGGGCC
>OGIH01001578.1_pt1 | contig 11971 bp, 10 predicted proteins | sample 1571721 | NCBI WGS metagenome assembly OGIH01 (sample SAMEA2582068, study PRJEB24529) | metagenome | biome: Human gut stool | place: China | collected 2011
GGAGAATGGTAAAACAGACATTGCGTAACATGATTGGTGAAAAAGAACCTGATTACTTAGCTTAATCAGTAACCCCAAATAATAAGTTGAGATTGAGATTTACCATCCTATAAAGACTGGTGGATGCTCAACCTCAACTTTTACTTTTTTATTGTACAAATTCCCGGTCACATTCGGGAACTCATGGCATAACCGACTCGTAGTTTGTAATTAGTAATTAGTAATAAATGAAGCGTCCTCCCTTTCTACCTGTTTTTATAGGCACGGGCTTTGGCTCCGGTTTTTCTCCTTTTGCTCCCGGCACGGCTGGGGCGTTACTGGCTTCTATCATTTGGATTGCATTTTATTTCCTCCTTCCTTTCCCTGTTGTATTATGGCTGACCGCCGCTTTGGTGATTGTATTTACATTCGCCGGCATTTGGGCTGCCAATAAGCTGGAAACTTATTGGGGAGAAGATCCTTCGCGTGTGGTAGTGGACGAGATGGTAGGAGTATGGATACCGTTATTGGCTGTTCCCAATGACGATCGTTGGTTCTGGTACGTGATTGCGGCTTTTGCCCTGTTCCGTATCTTTGATATAGCCAAGCCGTTGGGCATACGCCGTATGGAAAGCCTGAAAGGTGGAGTAGGTGTGATGATGGACGACGTTTTGGCGGGAGTGTATAGTTTTATTTTGTTAGTGGGAGCAAGATGGGTGATTGGCTGAAAAGAGTTGCACGGATGATTTCCCAGAAAGGTGGCATCTTCATGTTCTTGAGGGCGCAGCTTTCTGCTCAAATGGCAACTATTGCAGACTTTCTCGTTACGATTCTTCTGGTCAGGCTATTTGAAGTCTACTATGTATATGCCACCCTGGCGGGGGCTATCTATGGAGGAATCGTCAATTGTGTTATCAACTATAAATGGACCTTTAAATCGAAAGGAAAGAAAACGAATGTCGCTGCAAAGTTTATCCTTGTATGGATTTGTAGCGTTTGGCTAAACACGTGGGGCACGTATGCACTGACAGAATCATTAGCAAAGATTCCCTGGGTACGTGATACGCTTAGCCTGTATTTCGGAGATTTCTTCATTATTCCTAAAGTGGTAGTAGCAATCATCGTGGCATTGTTTTGGAACTATAATATGCAGCGTGTCTTTGTTTACCGGAATATAGATATAAGAAGTTTATTCGGAAAAAGAAACTGAAAAAACAGATTGAAAAAATCGATTGAAAGAACTGATTGAGAAAACAGAAGATTTAGATAAAAATAGCTATAAACAGATTTAAACAGATGAATTACAGAGATTATTTACAACAGTTGATTTATAAGATTATCAATCCCCTGATACGCGGAATGATTAAAATAGGGATCACTCCTAACTTTATCACCACTACCGGATTTATCCTGAATGTAGTAGCGGCAGGAATGTTTGTATATGCCGGCATTTATGGCGGTCAAAACGATCTGGCCATTATCGGCTGGGCAGGCGGTGTGATTTTGTTTGCCGGATTGTTTGATATGATGGACGGACGTGTAGCTCGCCTGGGTAACATGAGTTCCAAGTTCGGTGCGCTTTACGATTCAGTACTCGACCGTTACAGTGAATTGATGACCTTCTTCGGTATCTGTTACTATTTGTCAATGAAAGACTATTTCTTTTATGCACTTATTGCCTTCATAGCACTAATAGGCTCACTGATGGTAAGCTACGTGCGTGCCCGTGCCGAAGGACTGGGAATCGAATGTAAAGTGGGATTCATGCAACGTCCGGAGCGCGTAGTGCTGACCAGTCTCGGAGCTTTATTCTGTGGCGTTTTCAAAGATATCACCGCTTTCGAACCGATTCTGATTATGATTGTTCCTCTTGCCTTTGTTGCAGTGTTTGCCAATATCACGGCTTTTGCACGTGTGAGACATTGCTACAAAGCGATGAAAGAATAATCTATCATTTATCAACTATCACCTATCAACTAATATGATAAAGAATATTCAAATGCCGTCGAAGAGAGAAGCCCTGACTGTGACAGTCATTATGGCTCTTTTCCTTTTGCTGACAGGTATCTTCATCGGGCTTCGTTCCGAGCACCTGTTAATGGCGGCACTCTATTTAGTTTTATTTTTTGCCGGACTGCCTACTCGTAAGTTAGCAGTAGCTCTGTTGCCTTTCGCCATTTTTGGAATCTCGTATGACTGGATGCGTATTTGCCCCAACTACGAAGTGAACCCGATTGACGTGGCCGGACTGTATAATCTCGAAAAGTCCCTCTTCGGAGTGATGGATAATGGCCTTCTGGTTACCCCTTGCGAATACTTCGCTGCACACAACTGGCCGATAGCAGACGTCTTTGCCGGAATCTTCTACCTTTGCTGGGTTCCTGTTCCTATCCTGTTCGGGCTTTGCCTGTATTTCAAGAAGGAAAGAAAAACCTACCTTCGCTTTGCACTGGTATTTTTATTCGTCAACCTGATCGGCTTTGCCGGTTATTATATCCATCCGGCAGCTCCACCCTGGTATGCTATCAACTACGGTTTCGAACCGATACTGAACACACCCGGCAATGTAGCAGGATTGGGACGCTTTGATGCTTTCTTCGGAGTGACCATCTTCGATTCGATCTATGGACGCAATGCAAACGTCTTTGCGGCAGTACCTTCACTGCACGCAGCCTATATGGTAGTTGCATTAGTGTACGCCATTATTGGTAAATGCAGATGGTATGTGATTACCCTTTTCTCTATTATTATGGTAGGTATTTGGGGAACAGCCATTTATTCATGCCATCATTATATCATTGATGTATTACTCGGTATCTCTTGCGCATTGATCGGCTGGCTGGTATTCGAATATGTATTGATGAAAATCCCGGCATTCAAAAGATTCTTCGAAAGATATTATGCATATATAAAGTAGATCTATCCCCGTGCTGGAATAAATCGTACTAAGTCATACAAGAAACTGTGAAGAACAAATATCGTAATATATTCCTCGCCTTTGGTATCATCGCCGTCCTGATTATGATATTCACTTTCGATATGGATTATCAGGAGCTTTGGATGAATCTGAAACGTGCAGGGATATATTTACCTTTGGTCTTGTTGCTGTGGCTGTTCGTCTACCTGATTAATACAGTCTCGTGGTATATAATAATCCGTAGCAGCGGAAAAACCGGCTTTTCATTTGCCCGGCTCTACAAATTCACCGTGACTGGATTTGCACTCAATTACGTGACTCCCGTCGGACTGATGGGTGGTGAGCCATACCGCATCATGGAACTGAAACCCTATATAGGAATCGAACGTGCCACCTCTTCCGTGATTCTTTACGTGATGATGCATATCTTTTCCCACTTTTGCTTTTGGTTGAGTTCAGTATTGCTTTATGTCTGCCTGTACCCGGTAGGGTGGGCGATGGGAATAATCCTGGGAGCTATAACCGTCTTTTGTCTACTGATCGTTATCCTTTTCATCAAAGGCTACCGGCATGGGATGGCAGTAGCTTTTGTCCGCATGGGTAGTCATATTCCTTTCCTGAAAAAGAAAGTACTTCATTTTGCAAGTGCACATAAAGAGAAACTGGAGAATATAGACAAACAAATCGCACTTCTCCATCAGCAAAAGAAACAAACATTTTATAGCGCCCTCTTCCTGGAATATACCGCCCGCGTAGTCAGCTGTCTTGAAATCTGGCTGATACTGAATGTGCTGACTACTAACGTCAGCTTTGCCGACTGCTGCCTGATTGCAGCTTTCTCTTCTCTTCTTGCCAACCTGCTGTTTTTCCTGCCCATGCAACTGGGAGGTCGTGAAGGCGGCTTTGCTCTTGCCGTAGGTGGACTTTCCCTTTCCGGAGCCTACGGTGTCTATGCCGCTTTGATTACCCGGGTGCGTGAAATGGTCTGGATTGTTATCGGACTTGCACTGATGAAAGTAGGAAACTTTAAACAATCAAAAGAAAAATATTCTGCTTAAATTTATAACTTTGTCTGACTTATAAAAGGATCTATATAAAAAGACCTATAAAGAAAGCGACAATGAATAATTTTATCTTTTACAGCCCTACCGAATTTGTATTCGGTAGGGACACGGAAGCGCAGACCGGAGCATTAGTGCAGAAATACGGCGCACGCAAAGTAATGATTGTCTATGGTGGTGGTTCTGTGATACGCAGCGGATTATTGGCTCGTGTTGAGAACTCATTGCAGGAAGCAGGTATTCCTTATTGTATGCTGGGTGGTGTACAGCCTAACCCGATAGACACGAAAGTATATGAAGGAATCGACCTCTGCCGGAAAGAAAACGTAGACATGATGCTCGCTGTTGGTGGCGGCTCCGTGATTGATACGGCGAAAGCCATTGCAGCCGGAGTTCCTTACAACGGAGATTTCTGGGATTTCTACATCGGAAAAGCCATTGTGACGAAAGCATTGAAAGTAGCCGTTGTGCTGACAATCCCTGCTGCCGGAAGCGAAGGTTCCGGCAATACCGTCATCACGAAAGTCGATGGCTTACAGAAATTAAGTCTCCGTGCTCCCGGTGTACTGCGTCCTGTTTTTGCCGTAATGAATCCCGAACTGACCTACACGCTTCCTCCTTTCCAAACCGCTTGCGGCATTGCCGATATGATGGCACACATTATGGAACGCTATTTCACCAACACGAAAGACGTAGAGATAGGCGACCGCCTGTGCGAAGGCACATTGCTTGCCATCATTAAAGAAGCAACCACCGTCATGAAAGAACCTGAAAACTACGGAGCCCGTGCCAATCTGATGTGGAGCGGAACCATTGCCCACAACGGAACCTGTGGTGTAGGTTGTGAAGAGGACTGGGCTTCCCACTTCCTCGAACATGAAATCAGTGCCATCTATAACGTGACTCATGGCGCCGGGCTCTCTGTGATTTTTCCTGCCTGGATGACATGGATGACAGAACACAATGTGGATAAGATAGCCCAATACGCCATCCGAGTGTGGGGAGTGGCAGAATCAGCCGATAAAAAGGCGGTAGCTCTTGAAGGAATCTCCCGCCTGAAATCCTTCTTTACTTCCATCGGCCTGCCTGTGACCTTCAAAGAACTTGGCATTGAGAATCCCGACATCGACCGCCTTGCAGATAGTCTGCACCGGAATAAAGGTGAATTGGTAGGCAACTATGTCAAATTAGCGAAACAGGACAGCAAAGAGATATACCGTCTGGCATTATAAAAAAACAGATATAACCGACAGCTGCATCATTTGCCTTTTGATAGAGGATAAATGATGCAGTTATTCTTTTTGCTATTGATTAATACCTAAACAGAAGCAAAAAAATTTTGCTTTAATTATATTTTGGTATAATAGTTGTGTAAAATACCTAAAATTCGTGATTGCTCCGTCTATCATATAAGAATACTTTTGCGGGTGTAATAACTATATATATCCGTTATGCAAAAGCTAAATTCCGGGGCTTTGGATAGAATCTTATTGTTTGTATACATTTTATCACTATCTACTAATGCAATAGCCCAAAACAAAAATAATTCAAAAGAGACATATCTTCTTCCTCCACACGGAAATTATGTTTATGGCCGGGTGATTGAGAAACTCTCTAAAGAACCGATGGTAGGAGTGACGATTCGTTTGGATGGTCATTCTACTGGTGTAATTACCGATATAAACGGTTGCTATGTATTGACCCTGCCCGAAAAAGGCGGTCTGGTTATCTATTCCTACATCGGTTTTGAAACCCGTAAAATCAAAGTCACTTCCCGGCAGAAAGTCGATGTGCAGATGGTAGAAGCTACCGAAAGTATTCAGGAAGTGATTGTAACCGGCTATAACTCCATACAGAAAGAAAGTTTCACAGGAAATACCACAAAGATAGAGAAAGAAGACCTGTTAAAAGTCAACCCGAACAACCTGATTTCGGCCATTCAGACTTTCGATCCCTCTTTCAGAATACAGGAGAATCTGGCTGCTGGTTCCGATCCCAACAGCCTGCCTCAATTCGTCTTGCGTGGTCAGACCGGTATCGGAGAAACGACACTTGGGCAGACCTCCACCTCCTCCATTTCGCGGGAAGTGCTAAGCGGTAATTCCAACCTGCCTATCTTCATACTGGACGGCTTTGAAGTCGATGTAGAAAAGATATACGACCTCGATATGAATAGCATCCACAGCATCAATATCCTGAAAGATGCTGCCGCCACTGCCATGTACGGTTCACGTGCGGCCAACGGAGTAATTGTCATTGAACGGCGTGCGCCTGAAGCCGGAAAGTTCCGTGTACAGTATTCCGGAGTACTTTCTGCCGAACTGCCGGATTTATCCTCCTACAATCTGGTGAACGCCCGTGAGAAGCTGGAAACCGAACGCCTGGCAGGACTATATGACAGCAACACCCCGGAAATAGACCCCTATACCAACGGTTACTACCAACGACTCAATAATGTACTGACAGGTGTCGATACCTATTGGCTTTCTCAAGGACTACGCACGGCTCTGAACCATAAGCACTCCGTTTTCATAGACGGTGGAGAAAACGACGTGCGCTGGGGAGTGGAACTGGGATTCAGAGGAACGGAAGGAGTGATGAAACACTCTTCCCGTAAGAATGCCAATGCCGCTTTTTATGTAGACTACCGCATTGGCGGACTACAAATAAAGAACAAAGTGACCTACACTTATAACAAAAGTACAGATGTCCCCTTCAATTCATTCAGCGATTACTCCCATTTACTTCCTTATATGCGTCTGTATGATGAAAATGGCGATTATGTGCGCCGTCTCGAAAAGTTCGACGGGGCTAGCGGCACACAAGTAAATCCACTGTACGAAATCAACTTCTACAACAGCTTCGACCATTCCGGTTATGATGAAGTAACCGATGATCTTAGTCTGAATTGGCGTATCACCGACGGTCTGCGTCTGCGCGGTCAGTTTTCCGTCCTGATGAGAAATTCTACCGGTGATCTGTACAAAGATCCCGCATCGGCCAGTTATTCAGCCAGTACAGGCAACATCAATGGTGAAAAAACAGAATCCACACAAAAGAGAACAGTGATAGACGGAAGCCTGTCACTCATGTACAACAATACCTTCAAGGGACACAATCTCAATATCTGCTTGTCCTCCAACATGAGACAAACGCAGAGCACTGCTTCCGAAACACGTTACCGGGGATTTCCGGGTGGCGACCTTGTCTCTTCAAACTATGCGGCAGAAGTATACGGAAAGCCCAGCAGCTCCGATAATACCACCCGCTTGGTAGGAGCCTTGCTCACTTCCAACTACACCTACAACAATATCTATCTCGCCGACCTTACAGGACGTATCGACGGTTCTTCCGAATTCGGTTCCGATAAAAGATGGTCCATGTTCTGGTCAACAGGAGCAGGAATCAACATTCATAATTATGATTTTATGAAGTCGAATGAACTCTTTTCCATGTTGAAGTTCCGTGTCTCCTACGGACTGACCGGAAAGACCAACTTCTCCCTCTATTCGGCCAAAGATATGTATCAGCTGCAAACAGACAGCTGGTATCCCACAGGCTACGGTGTATTCCTCTATCAGATGGGAAATCCGAACCTGAAATGGGAACGTAAATACACCCTCGACTATGGAGTTGAAATCGGACTGTGGCACGATAAAATCTATCTGAAAGCCTCTGCCTACGACGAGCGTACCATCGACCTGATAACCGATTATACCATCCCTTCCTCTACCGGATTCACCTCCTACAAAGAAAACATGGGAAAGGTGAAAAACACCGGCGTCGAACTGGAACTGCGGGCACGACTTTACAGTGACAGAAACTGGCTCTTCCAGCTCTACGGCAGCTTTGCAAGAAACAAAAACACGATTATTGAAATCTCCCAGGCAATGCGCGACTATAATAAAAGAGTGGAAGAACTGTTCAGCGGATATAACCCCGAAAGCAGCTCCGATTCAAAATATGCTAAAACATACCTGAAATATTACGAAGGAGCCTCTCTGACCTCTATTTACGGGATGAAGTCATTGGGAATCAGCCCCACAAACGGCAAAGAAATCTACCTTCGCCGGAATGGTGACGTTACCGATGTATGGTCTGCCGACGAATGGACCATTATTGGCGATACAGCTCCCAAGGGACAAGGCTCATTCGGTTATACCCTGTCCTATAAACAGTTATCCATGTTTGCTTCTTTCCTCTATACTTTTGGTGGAGATGCTTACAACAATACCCTCGTCTCCTATGTAGAGAATGCCGACATTAAAAATGACAATGTAGATAAGCGGGTATTGCTCGACCGTTGGCAGAAACCGGGAGACATAACCACCATGAAAGATATTCGTGACCGTAATGTCACCACCGGCGCATCTTCGCGTTTTGTACAGAAAAACAATACCCTGCAATGGAGTTCATTGACAATGAGCTACAATTTCCGTCCCGAACAATTAAAGAAACTCCATCTGTCCGGCCTGCGTCTTTCGTTCACGATGAACGACCTGTTCTATTGGTCTACCATCCGTCAGGAACGGGGACTGGATTATCCTTATTCGCGTTCATTCAATCTGACTACTAACATCATATTCTAACCATACAAATGAAGAAACTAATCAGCCATATACTAATAGCCCTGACAGGAATGTTAGCCGTTTCCTGCAATGCCTGGCTGGACGTAACACCAGAAAATGCGATAGCCGACGACGATCTGTTTTCCACCGGTTTCGGCTACCGGAATGCCCTGAATGGTATCTACACCAATCTGGCGTCCGACGAACTTTACGGTAAGCAACTAAGCTGGGGATTCCTTAGTGCCATCTCCCAGCAATACAATCAAAAGGCGGGAACCATCTCTCCGATGTATGCCGACGCTTCCGAACTTATCTATAACACGGTCGACACCGAACCCGTCGTGACAGCTATCTGGGAAAAAGGCTATAAAGTGATAGCCAACCTGAACAAGCTCATCGAGAACATCCGGCCCACGGACATCTCTTTGTTCGAATACGGAGAAGAAGAGAAAAACCTCATTTACGCCGAAGCCTTGTCATTAAGAGCCATGATGCATTTTGACCTACTTCGCTTGTTTGCTCCTGCAACGGCAACCAATCCTTCGGGCGCCTATCTTCCTTACCGCGATAAATACGAAGCCGCAGTGGTAGAAAAATGTACCGTTACCGATTTTATCGAGAAAGTCCTGAAAGACCTGCTCGAAGCGGAAGACATTCTGCGTAAGTTTGACACCGAATACCATCCCGAAGCGATGTACGCTTCACAAATGTACGAACCTACTCCCGAATGGAATGCCCGCTACCGCTTCAACTCCGGTTCCTATATAGACGATATGGGAGCATTCTTCTGGTATCGTGGCATCCGCTTCAACTATCTGGCATTGCTGGGGTTGAAAGCCCGTGTCTGCATCTATGCCGGTCCTGCCTACTACAAGAATGCCGAGACAGCCGCCAAAGAACTTTACAACACCTATTACCAGCAGAAACGGTGGATAGGCTTTACAGAAGGACCTGCAATCTCAATTCCCGATATACAAAAGTCTCCCACGACATATTGTTCGGCTTGTACAAGAAACAGCTGGCTACGGATTATGACCAGGCCGTATGGGGCTCTTCCTCTTCTTCGTCAACCACCCGTTTGCCGTTGGCAAATATCCCTTCCCTGTTTGCTTCGGACAATACGGGCGTATATACCGACTATCGGCTCACCTACCTGATCGGGACTACCAATGAAACCCAGTCGAAGTATTACACACTGAAGTATAACCCTTCCGTAGAATCAGTAGTAGAAGCAATGGAGAATCCGATGATACCAGTGATCCGGTTCAGTGAAATCTGTCATATCCTGGCGGAGATCAGTAGCTATAATGGCAAGATAACCGAAGGAATCAACTACCTCGAAACAGTTCGAAAAGCCCGTGGAGCTGAACGTACCCTTAGTCTGACAGTCAGCACCCGTGAACAACTGGATGCCGAAATACTGCTCGATATACGGAAAGAAATGATAGGCGAAGGTGGAACCTTCTACACCTACAAACGGATGAACCTCTCCACCGTGCCCGATTCCGACGAGGAAGGAGAAATCAACATGACAGGTTCTTATGTACTTCCATTGCCTACCAGTGAAACAACCAACTAATGCCCGGATAAGATGAAACGAATATTGCCATATACCATCTTCTGCCTGCTGTTCGTTCTCACCTCTTGCAGTGAAGAGCAGCTGGACGTTTATAATGGAGACAATTACGTCTATTTTACTTACATGAGCGATAAGTCTCCACAGAAAATAACATTCAACTTTGCTACAGATGCACCCTTGCTTCGAGAAGGAACCGTGAAAGTGAAAATGACACTTCTTGGCTACCTGCTCGAAGAAAATGCCACCTGTGATATTTCCGCAGTGGGAGAGAAAAGCACCGCCCGTTCCGGCATCGACTATGCCCCTTTGACCTCCGGCATCTTCCATAGCGGACTGGCGGAAGACACCTACGAAGTCACCGTCTATCGCAATGAAGACCTGCTCAACACAGACTACACCCTTACCCTTTCACTGGATGCAGTGGAAAACTGTCTGGTGGGTCCGGCAGAATACAAACACGTCACGATTCAAGTGACCGACCGGATTTCCCAACCTGTTTGGTGGAACCAGAGTTCGGCAGCCAATCTGGGTACTTATTCGGATATGAAATACCGTGTTTTTATCATTTTCATGGATGGTGAGATACTCGAATCATTGGATAAATACACCGGTATTGAGTTTGTCAACCTGATAGCCGACTTCAAGGCCTGGTGGAAAGACCAGTGGCAGCAAGGCAATTACCAATATTATGATACAGACGGAGTGACACCGCTGTATGAAACCATTCTCGATAACTGATAATAAATTATGAAGCGAAAAACAATACTATTCATTTCAATCCTGCAGCTTCTCGTGATAACCGGCTGTTATGACGATTTGGGAAACTATGACTATACAAACTCTACCAAAGTTTCTTTTGTGAACTCCGCTTCATCGGACTACACGTTTATGGTAGGCGACCTTTTCGAGATGGATGCGCCCATCAACTTCTCAACGGACATCGGGAATGTTGATGAACTTTTCACCGTTCAATGGTATCTGAACCGTGAACTGATCTACACAGGTTATCATCTGAAGTATCAGTTCGAAAAAGGCGGAACGTACGAACTGATACTGAAAGTCATCAATAAGGAAACGAATGAAACATACATCAGCAATAAATATACCTTGACGGGAAAGAACAGTTTCGACTGGGGCTGGATGATTCTCTCCAACAAAGGAGACGGAAAATCTTCTTTATCTTTCATCAATCCCGGCCTCCGGGCTACGCACGATGTAGAAAACATCATCGAAGATGGTCTGGGTACAGACCCGCTCGGGATCTATTACTATTATGTATTAGGCTCTATCTCCGGTTCCTACGTGTCAGGTTTGCCGAAAATCCTGATAAATCAGGGTAGTGGAAGTGTCACGCTAGATGGCAATTCGTTGCAAAAAGACATGTGGCTTGCCCACGAATTTGAAAACCGTAAAGAGCCGGAAGGCTTGAAGATAATGGACTTCGCATTCAAGGAAGAATATTACGTGATTTGCTCCGAACAGGGGGAAGTGTATATCCGTGCCGTAGGCACTGACAATAAAGCGATTCCTTATTACGGGAAGTACGGCGCCATGCCGTATGAGTTTGAGGGAGGTAGCCGTATCACCTGTTTCGCACCGTTCCACAACGTCACTTATTGGTGTGCCGACGAAGAACGTTGTATCTTGTATGATGAGCAAAATGCCCGTTTTATCGGCATTACACATTATCCGCAGTGGGGAGCAGTTTATACTCCTGCCATCGTCTACTTCAAAACATACGATCAGGATTTGGAAGTTCCCTCCGGTGTGTTGCGGGTGAACAATATGGGAGCGGGAACCCGCTGCCTGGCAATAGGGGCTTACGAAAAGAAAGATGTAGCCTACAACGGCGGGCTGAAATTTTGGT
>OGIH01001591.1_pt1 | contig 11897 bp, 19 predicted proteins | sample 1571721 | NCBI WGS metagenome assembly OGIH01 (sample SAMEA2582068, study PRJEB24529) | metagenome | biome: Human gut stool | place: China | collected 2011
CACATGGACACCAGCCGATGTAGAGAAAGAAACCTTAGCCTTACCTTCTGCACCACGTTTGGTTGTAATCAAGATAACACCATTGGCACCACGTACACCAAATACAGCCGTAGCTGAAGCGTCTTTCAACACAGTCACGCTCTCAATTTCATTCGGATCAATCTGAGAAAAGTCACGTTCTACACCATCAACCTGAATCAGCGGTTTCGCATTGTTCCATGTAGCGACACCACGCACATAAATATCTGCTGCATCCGCTCCCGGCTCACCGGAATATTGTACAGAAGAAATACCGGTGATTTGCCCGGATAATACATTAGATAAAGATATTTCTATAACTCTAAATCTAAATTCTAAATATTTCATTAATAAATGTTTAGTCGAGCTAAATATAAATACATTAGTATCAAGATAATGCGACACACTAGCTCCATACTTATGTTTATTAAAGTCAATGATCCCTATTTCAATCTTCACAACATTAAGGAACTCATCATCTAACTCATCAAAAGAGAGACATTCAACTTTCTTAATTAGCTCTTTCATATTTTAAATATTCGTTCTAGTTCTTTATTATCAGCTTGATACCAATCTTTAGACGTCATATTATATAAATCTAGAAATCCTTTAAGTTCTTTATTACTATAAAATATCATCATGTATTTTATAAGATTATCTACCCATTCAAACTTACAAAATTTAGATGATATTAACCCAGTCTCAAAATTATTCATTACTAATGTTAAAGTAACAGTAAAAGATGAATCTCCTCTACTGAAGATCAACTTAAGGTATTTATAACATAATATAGCCATCTTGGATATTTTAAATTTATCAGCTCCAAAAAATTCATCAGGACTTATTAAGTCAAGGATGATTCTCCTTCCTTTATTCTTACATCCATTCATATTAGATAATTCAGTTATAATTTCTTCCTCTGAATTTATATTATCTACATTTATTAATTCCATGATTATTTATAATCTATGAATTCTTTACTATTAAATATACCATCTCCTATATGATCTACTATTACTGACCAGTCAGAGGTAAGCGTACAATTTATTTTCATATCACTCTCCTTAGGGACTCCTATGTAAAATCTAGAATAGTTCTTATAGAAGTCTCTGACTGAACTATCTCTAGTATTATTATCTTTAAGATTATTAAACATCCTATGATATATAAGGATATCTCTTCCTAAATTTTTGCACTTGAACATCAGCTTACCATCATATTCATGAAAGAAATCTAATTTTATCCCGTTAAAATGATAATAACAGCATGCAGTACAATTAAATGAGTATTTCTCAATCTCATTACTATATTCTATGATATGGAAATCATCAAATATTCTCATATCTAAATTATTATCACTTACATCCTCGGATATCAATCTAAGAAGCTCATTTACTCTAAAAATATCTGGTATATCTTCACCACTAATACCTAAATTGCTATCCTTACCACTCCAGAGATTATATATCTTTATTGGATATGGAAGCAAATCTGGATAGTCTACATAAAAATTCATATCAGGTATTTTAAGATCAGGTACACTTAACATCGAAAAGAATTCTCCTTTTGTGACCTTTGATTTAATTAAATCATTATTAAATGACTCTTTATTACTTAAATCGAATTGTATCTTAATCATTATATATCAAGTGATAATATATAGTTAGTTCTAGAATTTTCTGTAGTGAATAAAATATATTCATATTCTTCTCTAATAATTATAATTCCAGAAGCGTCATACACATTAACGTATTTAGTGATTACATCCCTGAATGATATTGAGAAAGAAATTTCTTCATTCATATCCTCAACTATAAATCTATCTACTAACTTTTGAGCTATCTTGAAATCAATACACTCTAACTTTGATAGATTTATCCCATATACAGTATCATTTTCCTTCAAATACCCAAAAGGAGTTTCTTTATATAACTTTGAATAAACAAACTTATTCCTCTCATCCCTGGAAGTAAATATCATTAATCCATTATTGTGAAGAAAACTTGATAATTTACAGTTAGAACTTATGAGATTGTCTTTAGATAGTATTATATCAAATTCCTTAATAGGGTGAATAGTATCAGAAATAGATCTAACAATCAATTTATCAATATGGAGTCTTCCTGATATTCTATTTTTCTAATTACCTCACATAGAACTTTCTCGTGAGTGTCCATATTTACACAAAATAGTCTATCTCCACTCCTTAAATCATCAAATTTCTTTATTATCTTCATTCAAATCCAAATTTAATGCATAATCATCCCTAAGCTCCTTAGTAGTAAAGAGAGTAACATAACTATCTAATACTTTTAAAGTTATAGATGAACTAGAATACCTATCTATTAAGTCATGAAAATTAAATACAATTCCAACTCCATTTCCTAGTATTATACTAGTAACGCATCTAAATGCTACGAAGGTATTTATAGATTCATAAGTATCTAGGTCTACTCCATATACACTGTCACTATATCTAAGAGCACCAAAAGTATCTCTCTGACAATTATTATTAGCATAATAATCTCTATCCTCTCTATTACTAAAAATATAGCAAGGAATATTATCAATTAAGAGACTTGCCTTATACTCAGTAGTGATCCTACTTAAAAAGAACGATAAACAGAAACCATCTGGATGACTTAATTGAAATAAATCAAGTTTATCAAATTTCAATAATAATATATCAGTATAATTTAGGTTATCTGCTATGTTTGCACAATCATAGTCTATTGATGATATTATTCCTTCGAAGGTGGTATTTATTAATTTACAATAACAATATATAGTATCTCCAACTTTTAGATCAATGAACCTTGGTTTCATATCATTGTCAATATAAAGTTATCTCTTAATTCTTCAGTAGTAAAGAATATAAACTTTCCTCCATTAATATACTTATATAATTTTATAGAATGTCCATACTTCTTAGATCTCAATGAATCTTTATTAAATGATATCATAGGTAAGTGATTATCTAGTAAAGGACATATATAAATATTAAATTCATTAATCTCACATACATGAAAATTAAGATTTTTGTAATTAGTTAAGTCTATTGAATAAACTGTATCTCCTATGTCAAGTAGATCAAATGGTTTAAATATAAGATTAGGACTGTAACTCCTCTCCATTTCTTCGTAGGAGGTAAATATAAGTAACATATCATCACCTACTAATGAATAAGGCATATATGTCATATCTTTATATTCGTCATTGATCGAGATACTAATACAATCTGGAAATGGACATGGTTTATCCCCTAGAACTCTTTTAGGTCTATCTCTGTATTTATCAATTAATGATAAATCAAGATAAATTGTTGAATTGTTAAATGTAATAGAAGTTATCTCTAGTATAAGTCTTTCTTTAACTCCAATTGAATGACTAAGATAGATAAGAAAAATACAGTTACCAGTAGATAAATATCTAAAAGTTGCAATATCTTTCATAGTTCTGAAAGTATGTATTTAGTTCTTTCATCTTCTGTAATAAATAATATGAATTTCGATTTCATAATATTACCAGTTACACTTTTCTGATCATTATTATACGGAATTGAATACATGTATGAACTATCAAATAAAGATATACTAATATAGTGATTGTTTCTAAAATTAACCTTGAAATTTTTATTCTCAAAGCTTGTAAGATCTACTCCGTATAAAGTATCACCTGATTCTATATCTCCTAATTTACTCTTTTTATTAAATAAATTAAATTTCATTTTCTTATATTACTTTTAAATTAAGGGTTTGAGGGTGTGATGGTGATAAAAATTAAGAGGGACTAATTAGTCCCTCTTTTGCCTTTATAGTTTGAATTAGATACTATAGTCATATTTATGTCTAAACTTTTCAGATAATTAGTAAGTGAGTTATAAGACTTAACTTTCTTCTCACTCATTGGAATTAGGTTGAATATATCTGATAAGTTAATAGAGAATTGATAAGCTTTATCCTCTAGTATTGATGATATTATATTTTTATCATACTCATCTAATTTATATATAACTTTTCTCCATTTAGGTCTTATAAAATATAAATTTTTACAATTTTCTTTATTTATATAGATAATATCACTAGAAATTTTCTTATATTCTTCATACTCCTCAATCAATTCACTATAATCTACCTTAAACTCATTATAGGGATTGGATTGAATAAAATTAACTATAACTTCTAATTTATTCTTTGTATCTATATTAAAATCCCTAATCCTCAAAACTTTAATTCCTAAACTCTCTAAAAACTTATCCTTAAGTCTATCTAAATTATCATCATGATAACTTGAATCTAACTCTATACATAATGACTTACTTGGAATAAAATAATCAAGTAAATAAAAAGTCCTATCGTCATTATCTCTATTAGTATTAATTAAAACAAATTCCTTAAGTATAGTTTCATTAATTCCTAAAAAATTGAAATGATTGATATCAATTAACAAATCAAATTGAATTGATTGAGTAGACCTGTTATTTAATTGATAAATTCTAGAATATAATGGTGAATTTAGTACTTTCTTGAAATCATAGTATTTAGTCTTAGTCTTATTTAAAATAAATCTAGGATATACTATATTGAAATTATCTATAGTAAATGTATTAATATTGTTATTGGTTATTTTACTCATAATATTTAAAATTTAGAAAATTATTTTATTAGATTATTTAAGCCTTAAATGATTGACAGGTATAAGATTATACCTGTCATCGAAGAGGATTGTATCAATCCTCTTCATATATTTAAACTGATTTTAATTTTTAATATTCTGAGGTATTGTTCAAGTTTAAGTTATTTTCGACGAAGGAGAAAATACAAAGAGGGATCTTTATAGGCAGCAGGATTGAGGAAGAATGACGAAAGACTGATGGGTTGGATTGGAAGAATATCCCTCTTTAGAAGAGAGTATTTATAATAAACTTATTAATTTTCTTAAGATGGCAGTCAAAATCATCCCTTGCTTTATTTAAATAAAATAAACTGGAGTATATACTCCAGTTTAAGTTTTTCTTCCATCAGGGATATTCATGATGATATTAAAACTTTTTAAATAGTTTATTAACGGGAAATACCTTTGTACCCTTTTATCAGCTACTGGAATTAATGAATATATAGTATCTAAATCAATAGTAAATTCATACTTTTTATTATTACAGATTGATAACTTTATATTTTCATCAATTTCACACAATTTTTCTATAACTCCTCTCCATTTAGGTCTAAATATACTTAAGAATTCACTATTCTTAGTTGTATTTCCATTAGAGTCTGTCTTAAGAATTTCATAGTCATATCCAGATAGATATAATCCTAATTGTCTTATTATTGATTGATTCCAATCCTCCGTGAAATATACATTTATGAATCCTTTATTATGATTCCTTATTCGAGTCCTACATATAGCTTGAACTAATTGATATAAAGTATATTTATCTCTATCAGTATTACTCCAATAATCTATATTGAATTGTTCTATTACTTTATCAGGTACTTGAAACTTTCCTAGGAAGATAACACTGTCGAAGTCTTTAAACTGATTAGTAGCCTTATCTAATCCTGACATGTAGTGAATAATCTCATATTTTCCTGATAAGGCTCTAGTATCTAAGTAGTTATTAACTACTGATTTTACTTCCTCATCATTATCTAAGTAATCTATTTCAGATCCTTTCTTAAAATTCTTCCAGGTTACAATTAAAGTTTTATTATTTCTTCTAATTATATTCTCTACTTCATATAAAGAGTTAATTAGATTCATTTTTATTTCCTCTTTCTCAGTAAAGCTAGATATAGTTCTTTTTACTCCTTTAAACGGAATTATATTAAGGTTAACCTTACAGTTATACTTATTATCATACGTTAAAACATTAAACTTATGAAGTTTATTAGGTTTATTAACAAATGTCAAATCACCTGTCCCATCAAAGAGTAATACATAACTTAAACTTCCAGGTTGTATATAATCAGCTATTGTATTTCTTACTTCTATGTAGTTTCTTTCATAATCTTTTCCAAAATACATATCATAATTATCATGGATAGTAGAAGCATACTTCTCTGCTATTAGCCTACCCATATTACTGGAAGTGTCAAGACCTAATACCTTTCCCATTGATTCTATTCCACTCCATACTAATCTGAAGTCTAATTTCTTTACATCATAGAATATCTCTTTAATTTCTGTCTCAGATGAATTATCTATATAAAGAGCTTTGTCACTCATAATATACCTCATAGCATCTTTATCAAAAATTTTACTAGATGTAGTTGTAGGAAGCTCATCTATTAACATCCATTTCCTAGGCAACGGCTCATTGTACCTAGGAGTCATAGATCTGTTATACACAGATTTTGATTTTGGATTATTAAATGAAGTGCTCATTAACGCTTCAGGATCTCCATTAAGAAGTTTATGATGAGTACAAATTATAACCTTTTTGTCTTTTAATCCCTCAGGATTATTGAAGTATTCATTTGAATCTGGTTTATTTTCACTATGTATCAATGCTACCTGATCTATAGTTAGTTTATCATTATAATGAATCCTTTCATCATAACTTATTGAAGGTATAACATACTCTATTATCTTATTGTACATATAATTACATTCTTCAATTGTAGACGCAGAATATAATATACCTTCATTATAGAATTCTCTTATTAATTCTACTATATTAGTTGTCTTCCCTGAACCACATCCAGGTGCTATAACATAACCTCCAGGTATAGAAGGTATAGTTATTTCTCCATTGAGGAATTTCATAGTTATTCCTCCAGAATTATTTACAAATAGCTCAATTTTTCTCATGGTTTTATATGTCTAAATAATGTTGGTAAATATTCCTCATTAATTTATTATAAAATTTAATAAGGAGAGGATTAAAGGTGATCAATCCTTATCCTCTCCTCCATTAACATAATAAATATAAATGAGAAATTGAACTCACCCTTAAGGTTTTCAAGGGCTATAAACCTTCTTTTGGATAAAAAAAAATAAAGAGAGGATTTAAATCCTCTTTATATCAAATTAATATTCCTTCAAATATCCATTATCAACTCCTCCATTACAAAATCTAATATATTCTGTCATTAGATTTTTAATATCCGAGGATGAGTACCTTCTCCTCACCTTAGTAGGAAGTTTTAAATCATTTAATTGAGGATACAATCCTTTCTTAGATCCTCCAATTATTATATTAGTCATTTCTTCTCCTGATAAAATACATATAAAATTTCTTATCATTCTCTTGTAGTATTCATTATCATACTGAAACGAATTTATTGTCGTGAGTGAAGGATACTTCTTACTTTTAATTATATCTGACTTAACGTCTTTTATAAATCCATTTAATGACTCTTCTAATCTTCCAGCTAATGTTGAATCAATATCTTCTAATTCATTGAATGATAGAACTTCTGGTATTACTATATTATATCTCATGAAGTTATTATTTTCTACATTATATATTATACTAGATCCTACTTCTATCCAATGACTTACATCCACTGGATGTACCCAGTATAATTCCATACATTTTATCAATTCAATACATATAGGTTTAGAATTGTTTAATATTTTAGTGATCTCCTGAGATCTAGAGAATAATTTCTCTCTAATATCTGTTATATTCTTTTCTCTAAATGTTTTCATATATTTTAATCTTTAATTACAATTATAAGGCTTTCAGCTGTTATTAGAATTCTTTCGAATAAAAAAAAAATAAAAGAATATCATAAGATTCCTCTTAATCAATTCTTTTATTTTAGTATTATTTCTCAAATAAACTATTAATATAATTCATCCTTTCTTCATCAGTAAATCCATAGAAAGTTATATGCCATAAACATATAGCTGCTAATTCTTCATTGGATAACATTTTCCTACATTTTAATACTATCTCTTTACCTAATGCTAGAGATCCCTTAAGCTCTCCTTCTATCCACCTAACATATGGTATATCGGAATCTCCATCCTCATCCTCTATCCATATCTCTCTAGAATTTTCACCAGGAGAGTCAACATATTCACTAGGATAATACTCAACTTCAGTATTAATTAGCTCATTGTAAGATCTTCTGAAATTATACTCTACTCTTTCAATATCACTCTCATCCTTATAATAATATTCAATTATTATAGGCAATACTTTATCAATATCAACTGATTTTAATAATTCATGTAACCTCATATTTCAATCCTCATCTTCTACTAATATATTAAGATCATCTAACTCCATCATTTCAAATTTATACTCAAAAAGATTTCTATCTCCCTTCTTCCTGATTAGAGACTTTCTCTCTATCCTTACATCCTCCCAGTATTTAGACGTTATTTCATAAGGGATATTATTAAACATCTCTTTTAGAACTTCACTCTCCTTCATGTCTGAGTTGATTGCTCCCATATTCGTGCATATCTTTTCAAGTATTCCTTTATCTGAGACATCTACATTAAATATTATAGAAATTACAAATGGAGATGTTCTATGGTTATCTTCTCCAGGAGGTATTCTAAATTCACTACATATTTCAGTCATATTATCACTTAAGTATGATCTACCTATCTGAAGAAGAATATTCTTATGATACCTTAATGAATATGTATCAAATTCATTTAATTCCTCTGTATTAGTTAAGAATATTGTCTTATTCTCAGATAAAAATTCATTAATATTATCTTTATTTATTTCCATTTTATTGTTTTATTTATTCTCACACTTAAGGTCTTCAAGGTGTAGAAAAAAAATAAAGAGAACGATAATTCATTCTCTTTACACGTTCATTATAAATCCTTTGTAATTTCATCTATCCATACCAATCTTCCATCAGATAAATTGTTTATAACAACCTTAGCTCCGTCAGTTCTTCCAAGTTTGTAGGCTAGATATGTGACAACTCCTGCACCTACTCCGTACAATATACCAACTTGATTTCTTTTTAAAAAGTTAAATAAATTTTTCATATTTGTTTATTTTTTTTATTATTTAATTACACCATTAAGGCTTTCAAGGGTTTATAGAAGGTAGTGCTGATAGATTAATCATTATCTAAATCTCCTTCAATCTCATAATACACCTCAGAGTCAATGTAATTTCTATCCTGAGAAAATATAGGAATTTCCTTATCTATAAACCACTTAGATAACTTTTTAACACAGCAAGAACCTCTCTTAAGTGAGGTAGGTATATTATTCCAATTTATTCCTTTCTCAGTAAATAATTTCTCTTGAATTTGATTTGATTTTAATCCATTTAGTTCCTTCTGAGAGAAATATTTCTGTCTATATCCAGATATTGAATTTCTTGTAGCATCTTGTTGTCTCCATAAGAAGTAATTACAGACATCATCTTTTGGAATATTAAATACTCTACAATCAAATGCCGCCTTAAATAACTTTTTATTAATTAGAACTTTCTTACTTTCATCAACTGACTTTAATTGAGACATTAATGACTTATTAAAGTAGTTACTCGCCTGAGAAGCTAGAGTGCTAACTATCTTTTGAATGTTATATTTTAGTAATACATCAGTATTAATTTCCTTATAGTCAGTTATTAATAATGATATTTCATCTGACTGAGTATATCCTAGTCTAACTCCTTGGGTATTCTCACATAATGATAACATGGTATAATTCATACACTCCCTGATGACATCATCATGAGGTTTATCAAATCCTCTAGTGAATGTATGGAACGCTTTTCCATCTAATCTAATTATGATCGGAGTTCTTTTCATTAAGAATAATTTAGTTACTCCTTCATATACTTTCATTCTATCTCCAAGTGAATCCTTTTGTAACTTTTTCATATTATAGTTTATATATATTAAATAATTTCGTCTTTTACTGCTAATAGGCATCCTTTACAAATTACCTTTGGATAGATCTTATCAAATACTTTGTTAGTCTCTGATAGTCTTGTTGCCCTAGGTAATTCCTTTAACATTATTAAAGATAGTTCATAAGAAAAGTCTGAGATTAAATCTTTTATTTCATAACTATCTGGATATGAGATAACTGACTTATTCTTATCCATAGTATGCTCTAATTCTATCTTTTTATTAAATATCGTAAACCAGTCTTTCATGAGATGAACAGTAAACTTTAGTACCTTAATAGCGAATTCTAGTTCTACTCCAGTAAAATTAAGAATCTCAACAAAATATACTTTATCATTATATAAGTACATACTTACATCTCTTCCTCCTTTGCTGAAACTGCTTACTAGCTCTCCGTATTTTTCAAAATCTTTCTCCATCTATTTTATTATATGACGCTACCATATTTAAGAAACATCTATTAAATTCTCTTTCAAATACTAAATTGGTAAGGAATCTATCTATACTTATATCTTTGGAAGGAACTAATATTCTTCCAGTTTTATCCTTTTCATAATCAAGAATCTTATATAGAAGATCATTTTCTCCTATCTCACTGTTAGATGGTATAGATATATCCATATAAGTAAACTGATTTTCTCCTCTTACTAGTGAGATACTATAATTAACATAACCTAGCTTTTCAAGAAATCTCAATTTATCTTCTCTACTAAAGTTTAAATTTATCATGATCTTCAGATTTTAATTTATTAAATTTCTCATCTAACTCATTATATTCTCTACACTTTATAGCTAACTTGCTGATTAGGGAGTGATTATCATTTGTAAGTTTTCTATTCTTACTGTTAAGGTTATTTATTTGTTCAACCAGTGACCTATATCTTTCTTCTTTTCTTAGAATTAATGTTATATCAGATTTACTATATGAATTTTCATTTATTTTCTTGATGTTCTCATTTAGTTCATTAATTTCTGAATCTTTCTGTTCTATGAGAAATTTTAATTCATCCTTTTCAGAGTTAAGTATTCCAATTTCTTTCCTAAGCTCCTTTATTAACTCTTTATCAGGAATTTTATGTAAACCAAATATTTCTTTATCTTTATTAATTCTCTTCATTTAATATAAGATTTAATTCTTTTAATACTTCTAATATATTATTTTTACTTGGATTATAAACTTTGGGAAAATAATACATTTTAGATAACTTAATAAGATCATTTATATCTTTTTCTTGTATAAATTCTCTGGCTAAAAATTTTATCTCGTCGTTATAGGTCATTCTTTTAATCTTACTAAACTTCTTATTAGTTACTGGAAGTAGAGTTAGAAATATGCTAATGTTATATAATAAACTAATTATCTTTCTACCTATATTATATATTCTTGAAGACATATCATTCCCATTAAGTAAATTTCTCATATTACTCACCTGTACAATATATCCATAATAAAATTTTATTTGATAAAATACAGTAAGACATGCGTATATAGCATCTTCACTTGAAGTTATCTTATCAGCTTCTATCCTTCCTGATTTAGTTATAAATTTATTAACCTTATTTAAATCTGACTTATTGATTTTCTTCATATCAAACTTAAGGCTTTAAAGGCTAATGCAGACTCCGCTTAAAATAAAAATAACCGCTATTATAGCGGTTATAAAAGTTATTCATGATAGTAATTCTTTTATATCTGGAAATACAGATAATAAATTAACTACTATATTTTTAGTTTTAGTGGATGTTGAACCTTCATCATCAACATTACTATATGAAGCTTTTATTAATTTCTCTATGTATATCGAATTTTTGGTATTATATCTACTTTTTGATATAAGGTCAAATAGAGATGATTCGGTAATTCCTAATTCTTTACTAAATACATATACGGATTCTTTTAAAAGAAACCTATTACTTTCTACTCTAGATAACATTAAAGAAAATTTAACTCTAGTTCCATTATCAGTTACTAATGTATTAGCTAGATCAAGAAATTTCTCATAACCTACTTACTGTCAGTTATATATTCTTTCC
>OGIH01001596.1_pt1 | contig 11840 bp, 9 predicted proteins | sample 1571721 | NCBI WGS metagenome assembly OGIH01 (sample SAMEA2582068, study PRJEB24529) | metagenome | biome: Human gut stool | place: China | collected 2011
CCTGCATCAGTTCTTTTTCTATATTTTGTTTGGTTTGTGTGTCTTGTGCTTCTACGGGTGACTCCTGCGACGGCATACTTTCACGCGCCAAAGCTATCCGCTACCGTGCTCCTTACACAACCAATTCTGATTTCCGTAAAGCTGTGAACAACGGAGAAATCGCTTATAACGACATCCACTTGTCACAGATGGCACAGGAAGTCCGTTACGGTTTCATGGGCAAAGTAAACATTGCCATTATCGAAGCTTGCGAAGTAACTCCCGACGGCAAGATTTATCTGACCGCAGCCGGTGGTATCGCTCCCACCGTTTGCCGCCTTGCCGACCAGATCATCGTGGAACTGAATGCTGCTCACAGCAAAAATGCTATGGGACTGCACGATGTATACGAACCGCTTGATCCGCCTTACCGCCGTGAAATTCCTATCTACAAACCGAGCGACCGCATCGGTCAGCCGTATATTCAAGTAGACCCGAAAAAGATTGTAGGTATAGTAGAAACCAACTGGCCGGATGAAGCACGTAGCTTTGCCGATGCCGATCCATTGACTGACAAGATTGGCCAGAATGTAGCCGACTTCCTGGCTGCGGACATGAAGCGTGGTATTATCCCGTCAACATTCTTACCGCTGCAATCCGGTGTAGGTAACATTGCCAACGCCGTACTTGGTGCACTGGGACGTGATAAAACGATTCCGGCATTTGAAATGTACACAGAAGTGATTCAGAACTCCGTAATCGGACTGATTCGCGACGGTCGTGTGAAATTCGGTAGCGCTTGCTCACTGACTGTAACCAACGACTGCCTGCAAGGCATTTATGACGATATGGATTTCTTCCGTGATAAACTGGTACTCCGTCCCTCGGAAATCTCCAACAGTCCCGAAGTCGTTCGCCGTTTAGGAGTTATTTCCATCAACACAGCTATCGAAGCTGACCTCTACGGAAATGTAAACTCTACGCATATCGGCGGTACGAAGATGATGAATGGTATCGGTGGAAGCGGTGACTTCACGCGTAATGCTTATATCTCCATCTTTACTTGTCCGTCCGTTGCCAAGGAAGGCAAAATCAGTGCTATTGTTCCGATGGTATCTCACCATGACCACACAGAACACGACGTCAACATCATCATTACCGAACAAGGCGTTGCTGACTTGCGTGGTAAGAGTCCGAAAGAACGTGCACAGGCAATCATTGAAAATTGCGTTCACCCGGATTACAAGAATATCCTCTGGGATTACCTAAAACTAACCGATGGTAAGTCTCAGACTCCGCAAGCTGCACGTGCTGCACTGGCTATGCATGCAGAACTTGCCAAAAGCGGAAATATGCAAAACGTAGACTGGGCACAGTACAAGTAAATACTTTAAAAACGGGGCTTGCCACCATACAGATAGCAAGCCCCGTTTATATTTTCTACAAAAGTCATTATACGGCAATCCAACTGCCCAATATTTTTCCTGCATTATAAATAATACAAAAACAGAAAGCAACAATACCTATATAGACCAACCAACGAGTAAATTCATTTCCCATAAGCTTTTGCCAAACACTCTTCAATACATCAATTATTCCTTTCATTTTAATTGTTTTTCTTACATGAATGATCTACTTTATCTTCCTCTAATCACTTCATCACACACGGCATCCTGAAAAGCACGCGCCTTAGCTCCTGAAAGTACATTTTGGTTCATGATGGCAAAAGCAATCTCATGTCCGTTTGTTGTCCGCAGATAACCTGCCAGACAATTAATAGCTGTAAAAGAACCCGTCTTGGCATGTACATTCTTATAAGAAGGAGTTCCGCGTTTCATACGATACTTCAATGTTCCATCTACACCACCGATAGGTAAAGCTTTATATAGTTTCTGAAAAACATCCGTACGCGAATAGGCAAATTTAAGAAAAGCAATCAACAAATTGGGAGAGATATAGTTATAATTGGAAAGTCCACAGCCATCAGCCAGTTTATAGTAATCCGGATCTTCTCCCAAAGCTTTTATCTGTTTACGGATAACAGAGAGCCCATCTTCATCGGAAATATGCTTTTTACCAGTGGCCTGCGCGCCCAGACGACAAAGCAAAGCCTCAGCATTCAGGTTATCGCTTTCTTTCATAATCTGGTTGATTACATCCTGAATGGCAGTTTCAAACAAAGCTATTTGAACCGAAAGACTATCCTTCTGCAATTCGTTGAAAGCATAATTTACAGGACATTGAATACCTTTCGCCTGCAGACGTTCGAGGAAAGTATGCATAAAGAAATCCCGTGAAGAATAAATATTCACCATACCGGTACGCTTGCCTTCTACATTCCCTTTTACAACTATGTTGTTACCATTCTGTAGCCAATCCCGGGAAACCCCGAAACGCCCGGCAGCAGGAGTACGGGATTTGGTTTCATTCGTTACGGTATAATAAGAAGAGGCAGGAACACAATCGAGACTTGCCAAATGACCCCGTTCACCGGGAGAAGCCGTAACAGTGACCAGACCTTTATTCAGCATCAATGGCGAGAGATAAGGTTGATAGGAGGCAGGCGTATCATCCCAAGCCCAACCGCTTCCCCAATAAATGGAGTCTTTCATAGAAACATCTCCATATACATGGCCCGATATCACCGAGAATGGGAAACGACTTACCGCATTTACCAATGAATCCAGAGCTTCATCATCAAATTCAGGGTCATATCCACCCACAACATACAAATCACCTTTCAGCGTATCTTGTTCAATCACGCCCTGATACCATACTTCTGTTTTAAAAGGATCATCCGCATCCGGATGGGAAAGGGCGGTAATAGTAGTCAGCAGTTTCATAGTAGAAGCCGGACGAGAGAGCTTATCCGCCTGATAAGTGTATAAAGACTTCCCGTCAGTCAAGTCGTATATGGATATGCCAACGTTGGAGCCGACAGGAAGTTGATATTTAATCAAGGTATCCAGACGGGAAGAGAGGCCCTTAGCAGCCGTATTTTGCCCCCATACGGTCACAGGGATAAACAAGAGGGAAAGAACAAGAGACAACAGATATTTTTTCATGTTTATCGGGTTACAACGCTTCTTTAAAAATCTCTGAAACCGTGGGATGCGGGAATACTATTTTCTTCCAGGCTTCAGTAGTCAGTTTCAGTTCGATAGCCATGCCTGCCAGAGTGATAATTTCAGAAGCCGGATTACCCAGTATGTGCGCTCCCACTATGGTCTCGTCATCTGCTATCAGAAGTTTACAAACTCCATTCACTCCTTCGTTCTCAGCAACAAAACGACCGGAATAAGCCATCGGGAGTTTTACAACACGATAATTAATACCTTTCATTTGCAGACTTTCTTCTGTCTGCCCTACTCCTGCAATCTCCGGATTGGTATATACTACACCGGGAATAGCCCAATAGCTCATGACATCTTTCTTGCCAAGTATTGTATGCACAGCTACTTCCGCCTCACGAACGGCTGTATGTGCCAGCAAAGAATAACCAGTCAGGTCACCACATATATATACTCCCGGAGCAGAGGCTTGCATCTGTTCGTTTGTACAGATATTCCCTCTTTCCGTTCTTTTTAATTCCAGATTCTCCAACCCGAAACCTTTCGTTACCGGACGACGACCTACACTCATCAATAGTTTCTCAGCAAGCACGCTGCCTGTACCTTCTGCATTCTCAAAATTAACCTGTACTTGTGGCTTCCCGTCTTCGGAAGAAGCCTCAGCAAGAGATACGACCTTCGTACTAAGCATAAACTTGATTCCACGTTTAGCATATTCCGCACGCAGAAGAGCGGAAAGCTCTTTATCCATACCTCCCAGGATTTCATCAAGCATTTCGATAACAGTGACCTGCACGCCCAGACTATTAAAGAAAGAGGCAAACTCTATACCAATTACTCCACCACCAATAATGGCAAGTGAAGCGGGAAGTTCCTTATTATCTAGAGCATCGCGGTGCGTCCAGAAAGGTACAGTATCCACTCCGGGAATAGGAGGGATGAATGTTTCCGAACCGGTACATAGAATCAGATTCTCGCACTCATAAGTCTCACCACTACACTGCACGGTATTCTTATTGATAATGGTAGCTTCTCCCTGCACGATATTCACTCCGTGGGCAGTCAGCTTACCTTTAACACCCAACACCAGTTTACGCACCACTTTCTGTTTACGGGCAATAATCTTCGATAAATCAAATGAGGCTTCGGAAACAGTGACTGCATATTTGGAAGCATGACGCGCAGCATCATACGTTTTTGCCGAATACAATAAAGTCTTGGTAGGGATGCAGCCTTCATTCAGACAGACTCCACCTAAACTTTGCTTTTCAAACAACACTACGCTTAGTCCGGCTTTCCCGGCAGCTTCGGCAGCAGTATATCCCGCAGGACCTCCACCGATAATGGCAACTTGGTATTTCATAGTTTCTATTTATTTATAGGTATATTGCAACTCAAGACCAGGATTCTTTTCTTTAAGTGCGGCTATCAGCCCTTCCGGGTCAGCAGGAGTAATCGGGAAAAAGCCTTTCTTCAATCCATTTTGATACCTGACCACCATCTGGCGAACGCGCCATTGCCATCCTTTGGCAGACGGGTTATAGAGGATACAGTTCACTCCGATCGCCTTCTGAGATACACCGAACACTGTCTTCACCCAAAGGTCTCCATTTTCTTTAATGATATATTTCCTTTGGTAATTACTGATCAGGAAAGGAATAGCCACAATGAATCCACATAAGGCAGACGCTTCTTTCAACAACAGGTATGCAACGCACATAAAAGTAAGAACAAATACTATTACCCATTTTTCAGTAGTAGTCATACCTTTCGATTTGAATATTTTTTCCATGTATACAGGGGTTATTTATAAACTGCCTGCAAGTTAATAAAAACCTCTCTTATCTGCACAAAAGAATTATCCTTTCTTTATCTTTTTCACCGTACGCTTCATCTTTAAAGCATATAAATTCAGTTCTATCGAAGATTCGGTTTCTGTTGTATCTTCCATCTCTTCTACAGACAATAATTCGTGAAGTAACTCACTGCTGCGTTGAGTCAATGTTTTCTGTTTACCTTCATCTGTTTCTGTTGACAAGATATTTAGATTGCGGGAGAGTTCTCTTAAATGGGCAAAAGATTCTATAATGGCAAGAGTCGTAGCCGTAGCCCGGGGACTTTTCAAAACGGTAGCAAGCATATAAAGCCCTTTTTCGGTGAAAGCTTTAGGCTCCATTGTAGCATGCTTTAATGTTTTGAACCGGTCGAAATTTTCGACCAGTTCCTGTTTTTCAGACACTTGTAAAGAGACAAGATATCCTTCCGGGAACTTATCCGGATTATTTCTCACCGCTTCATTCACCCTTTTCGTTTCTACTCCGTACAGTATTGCCACATCTCTATCCAACAGGACTTTTTGCCCTCTCAGTTCTATTAGACATGCTTCTATTTCCTGTTCCCTGATGACTTGTAATTTGTTTTCCATACTTTATATGTATTTTGTTGATTTAAAGACCTAAAAGGTACAACTAATATTCTACAAAAAGTATCACCCCCTATCTTTTTCTTGCTAAAAAAACATACCTTTGTTTGCAGTATTTTCCAATAAAATACGTCTATAAACAAAAGCTATTTAAACTAACGAAACTAAAGATACATGAAACGAACGAACGTACTCCAAGCGCTAATATTCTCCATTGTCATCCTTTTCGGCGGAACAGCCTGTGATAATGCAAATGATGAACGTTTCTCTTCTACAGAAGAATTTACTGTCGAAGGCGATGCAAGCTCCATAGAGATCCCGATGACCAGAACCAACTGGATTGTGGCTTCCGTTATGTATCCGGATGGAGGCATCATGACAGATGAGAATGGGTATCCCTTAAAACTGGAGGGTATGGGCACCGTACGCTTCCATTGGGGCAGCATCACCCGCGACAAAGCAAAATCCCTGACTATACAACTGAATGATAACTTTGCAGGGGAAGAGCGCAGATTGATTCTCAAACTGAGTACCGAACAAGGACTTTACTCAGAACAAATATTCATCCAGCAGAAGATATGCACCAATTACTATCAGATAGAATCCATCACTTACTCCCTGGATGAATTTGATGGAGTAAGAGAAGCCGGAACAAAGCCTTGGGGAATCACCTGGATAGACAGAACCGGTAGCGGAGAAGAAATAAAGAAGACTTCCTTTTTCCCCTTCTACAATGCTTTTACTGAATATTACTTCGATACCTATACTGGCGAATACCCCAAGGAATGGATGAATCCCGAAGGAGAAAGCCGCTATGTGGATATGCCGGGAAACATTGTAGACGGACAAATTATCTTCGAGCAAGAAAAGCAGAAATACACCGACAGAGGCATGTACAGAGGTGAATTAAAAGATATTAGTTTCGAGATGGACATGGTCGGCATGAAGCAAAACAGATATCAGGCTGACATCTATTATAAAACCTTGCAAGTTAGTTACACTATGACCTTGTCAAGGCCCGGCAGCGACACAAAGAAAATCATTACAGGGAAACTGCTAAAGAATTACCCTTATGATTGTTCTCCTATACGCCATGAGGTCAGCGACCTGCCGCCGGAAGACGCATAGACGGTAAGTTTTCAACAATCTCCTCCCGGCTCACGGTAGGAGGTTGTTTCTCCGCTAACTTGCGACACACCAATGTACCTATTTTCAAAGCATCTTCTTCTGATGTAAAAGCTGTCTTCTCACCTATGGCAGGTATATAAGGCTGATAAATCAGTGTATCTGCCCCGTAAACCACCACATATCCATATCCCCCTTCCACTTGCATGGAACGGCAGGATAACTTTTCTCCGGCGGCATTCGTACGCCCGGAACAATAAGAAAGGCATACTGCCACCAGGGACAGTACACCTATCTTCACAATAAACATCAGCTTCATAAATCTTTATATAGAAAAAACACTAATCAACATCTTCCTGCTCATAAGGCAAGAGCTCATAGACATCATCAAAATAACTGGTTCCCGAAGATCCCGACAGTACAAAACCCCGCTTACCTGTGGAGAAAGACACCGCATAAGAACGTGATGAACCTCCGGAACTGACATTATGCACATTCGTCATCGGCGTATAGTCATCATCAGAATCACCATACCACAAATCTTCTTCAGGATCATATACCCAATAATCACTGGTCACCCCACTACGGGTTCCTGTTGCGATATATCCCCTACCGTCTATGACGAAAGATACGGTACCCGCACGGGTAATGGCATAATCGTCGTCATAATCTTCATCACTATCATTATTGGCAATGTCACGCAACTGTTTCCAATCGCTACCGTCGAACTTCCATAAATCGTCTACCAGAGTACCATTGTTATCCCCACAACAAATGTAAGCCACATCATCTATAACGAAAGCTGTACCGTACTGACGTTTATATCCACCAAATCCACTCACGATTGTCCATTGCTGTCCGGTAGCGGCATTAGGGTCGAAACGATAGAAGTCCTTCAAGTAGTTGTCATTATACCCCGTACCTACATAGCCATATCCACCGATAGAAAAAGCCAGCGCACCATAGCGCGCACCTCCGCCAAAGTCATCTTTCCGTGTCCAGCTGTCTGTATTGGGATCATACTCCCAAGTATCCGCCAAGTTTGTAGACTCATTTTTCTGGACACCGGTGGTAATGTAGCCTTTCCCATTTAGAGCAAACGCGGTTGCACTGTGGCGACCTTGCGCCTCATCGGGCATATCGGCGCATTGTGTCCAATAATCATTGTTGATGTCGTACACCCAAAGGTCCTTCAGGTATGTCTTGTTTGTCCCACGGAAACCGCAGCACAGATAGCCTTTATTATCGATGGTGAAACTACTGGCTTGTCCCCGTGCAACCCCGTCCAGGTCCGACCTTCTCATCCATACACCCTGGGTGTATTCATCGTCGTCCGTACAACTGCCGGCCAGGCATCCAACCGCCAGCAGCATCATTCCAAATAATAGTCGATTCATTTTTTCTTCAGAACTTGTTTTAATTACTATATTTTTGGTAGCAAAAGTAGGCGGCAAGTACTTCATCAGCAAATATAACCGACAAACAGCACTAATTTTTCGGTAAATAGCTTTACCGATAAAACCCGCCCGATAGCCGATTTTAATAGGAAGATATGGAAGATTTCATTTTCCTTTGCGAAAGAATTTAAGAGTTACAAGCTACGAGTGCCTTTCGGTATGATAGCGCAGCCACTTGTAGCTCGTAGCCTATAACTTGTAGCTCAAAAACACTATGAACAATGAAAAAGTTATTGTATAGCCTGATTATAATAATCGCCGCCATCTGTGCCTGCCAGGACGAAAACTCGGAACTGGGCAAAAGCCTGGTCGACAGTTCTTTTTACAATATATATGTAGACACTTGCACCGTGGATATCAGCACCATTCTTATGGACTCCATAGAAACCAGGGGAGACAGCATCTGCCAGCTGGGACATTACAAGGATCCGTCATGGGGCGAAGCCTCTGCCACCTACTATGCCGAATACTCCACAAACAGTTTCACTCCCAACGAGAACTACAGTTACAGCTTCGACTCACTCGTACTGCGGATGACACCCTCCGGCCACTTCTGGGGCGATACGCTGACACAGCAACGCATCTCAGTATACCGGCTGAAACAGCCTATTTATCTGGATGATGACGAAGATTTATACACCACCACCGCGTTGCCCACCGAGAGTACTCCCCTGCTCAGCTTTACCTTCACTCCACGCCCCGGACAAAAAAGAGAATTGGAGATACGTCTGCCCGACGAACTGGGTAAAGAACTGCTGACAGACCTCATAGCCGAAGAAGACTACTTCGACAGCCAGGATAAGTTCAAGGAAAAATTTCCCGGACTGGCCCTCGTGGCCGAAAGCAACGGAGGATGTATCATAGGATTCCTAGTGAATGAATCATCCATGGCCATCACCCTGCATTATAAAGAGATAACCAGCCAGCGCACGGAAAAAGAACTGATATTCAGCGTAAATACAGATTATGCCTACACGGGTATTCGTCACGACCGAACAGGGACTTCCCTTGCCACTCTGGAAAGCGGAATAGAAAACCTTATCCACTCCTACGATCTGGACAAGCATGCGTATATGCAGGGACTAACCGGGCTCTACAACCAGATAGAGTTCCCCTATCTGAACAATTTACAGGATGCGGGAGAAATCGTCTCCATAGAAAGCGCCACCCTCTACCTTTATCCGCAGGCCGGAAGCTATAACAAGCTGAACCAGCTACCGGAAGATATCCGCCTCTACATCACGGACGAAAACAATGTGTTGGAAGACTATGTATATGGCAGCGACGGCGTAACGGTACAGACTGGCAATCTGAGTGTGGACGAGATGTTCGGGCGGGATACCTACTACTCTTTTAACGTGACCGAATTCATCCGCAACAACTTCGGCACATGGGGCATCAAACGACAGAAACTACTGCTGAGTCTGCCGGACAATGAAATGATAACGACCTTCAATCAGATAATCTTTGCCAACGACCCCGACCAAGAGAGACAATGCAGATTAGATATCAGATTTAAAATATACAACGAAAAATGAAACATCACCACCGAGTTCCCCTTATGCTGTGCAGTTTATGTGCAACAAGCCTTTCTATCGTAGCCCAAAACACCACAAACCTGCCCACTTCCATGTATGGAATAGGTGAATTAAGTACCAGCGACGGCGGACGCTATGCCGGAATGGGCAATATCGGCATAGCCCTGAACAAGCCCGGCTTCCAGAACACTCTGAACCCGGCAGCCATCACCCGAATGGACAGCACCTGCTTTATATTTGATGTCGGTGCATCGGCTTCGTATGCCCGCTATTCTTTCCAGAACGATCACAGTTCCAGCTTTATGGGCAATCCCAACCGCTTCAGCATAGGCTTCCGTGTGTTGCCGCGCTGGTATGCCATGGTGGGTGCATCGCCTTACAGCAGTGTAGGATACGTCATCCAGACCGAAGAAGAGGTGGAAGGAATGCCCGGAAGCTATACTTATTCGTTATTTGAAGGATCGGGAGGCTTATACCGCTGTTATCTTACCAATGCCTTTGCACTGACCAAAAATCTGTCGGTAGGTGTGAATCTGGGCATCATACTGGGAACAGTTACTCAAAGTGAAACACAGGAGAGTGCCATTGTGGAATATGAATCTTCCAAACGTGCCTTTTACGCCGACTTCGGAGTACATTATGAATTCAATACTACCGGAAGGCAGAAGTGGGCGGCCGGGTTAGTATTTGCTCCCTCCCTTCAAATCAGCCACGACAATAATCTGACTTATAGTAATTCCTCTACCAGCGACAACCTTGACAAGAGTTACCATAGCCGGACGCAATACCTGCCCATGCACATTGGCAGCGGAGTGTCCATGACTACCGAACGTTGGGTGGTTACCGCCGACTACAATTATCTGGACTGGAGCCGTAACACTTCCTCCTACACTTCCATGAAATATGAGAATCAGCACAAGATGAATATCGGGGGAATTTATACCACAAACCCACGCTATCCCCGGTCCACTGAACTAATGGGAGGGGTAGGTTTCAGCAATTCTTATATAAATCTGAGAGGTGGAAAAATGAAGTATCTGGAGATCAGTGCCGGGGCGAGTTTTCCCATTCGTTACTCTTATCTTTCATTGGGCGCCACCTGGCGGAAACAAATAAATTCACGTAGTAGCCTAATGCAGGAAAGTCGTTTTAGCGTAAATCTGAATCTTACGTTCGGAGAAAGAATATCACGGGCAAAGCTGAAATAAGGGTAATGCAAGAAGCATAACTTCCTGTGTGATAAAACACTTGGTGTTCCACTGAGTTCAGTCGTAGTGAAACACCTGTTCAGTCGTAGTGGGAAGTACCTTCAGTCGTAATGGGAGGTACCTTCAGTCGTAGTGGGAAGTACCTTCAGTCGTAATGGGAAGTACCCTCAGTCGTAGTGAGAAGATACCCCACCTCTGTACCGATGTGAGCTAATTCCGGAAACAAGCATCGCAACAGGTTAAAGAACAGAATAATCAGCAATATAATTCTTCAGCTTCTTCCGGTAAACCTCTCCGATAGGAATACTTCTCTTGTCCAAAGCAATCTTGCTGCTTTCTATGATGCGTATGCAGTCTTTGCGTATAATAAACGAACGGTGGACGCGTATGAACTCATCGGAAGGCAGTTTCTCTTCCATATACTTCATCGTGCACAAGCTCAGCACAGGCTTTGGCTCGTCCTTGCTATAAATCTTCACATAATCACCCAATCCTTCGATATAGGATATCCGGGATATATCCAAGCGGAAAATCCGATTGTCGGACTTCACATAAATCACCTTGAGCGTTTCCGGTTGGCAAGTTTCCGTCTGAGACTTTTCGGGAAGAACGGTAAGCGGCATTCCCGTTTCACCTTTCAAGCTGAACCAACGCGAAGCCTTATTCACCGCTTCGAAAAAAACCGGAAAACTGACTTCGGATATCAGATAGTCCAATGCGTCCAGCCGAAAGCACTCGGCGGCATACCGGGGGGTATCCGCAATAAATATGACGCGGGTGGACGGAGAGAGTAGCTTACTGAATTCCATCCCGTTGATGCCCTCCATTTCTTCCTGCCCGATTCCTACAAAGTAAAGGTGTACCTTATTATCATAATAACCCTTCAAAGCCTCAATAGGATTATTGTACTTTCCACACAAAGCAAGAAAGGGTGTCTTGGCTATGAACGCTTCTAGTTGTTCACTCACCTGTCTGTCGGCATGCAAAATAGCACGTTCTTCATTAGAAAACCAAAAACTGCCTATACCATCCCTACGGGA
>OGIH01001616.1_pt1 | contig 11726 bp, 8 predicted proteins | sample 1571721 | NCBI WGS metagenome assembly OGIH01 (sample SAMEA2582068, study PRJEB24529) | metagenome | biome: Human gut stool | place: China | collected 2011
TTCTTCTTGTTGCCGTCGAGTTTCTCGAAACGGTTGAAGACCATCTCCTGTTTGTCGAGCGGGATGCCGGGGCCCGTATCTGTCACCGAGAAGAGCACTTCCCCGTGTGCCTCGTCGACCTCCACGCCGAGCGTGATACTCCCCTGGGAAGTGAACTTGCCGGCGTTGGTGAGCAGGTTGATCAGGATCTGCGACAAGCGGTGGACATCGGTTACGAGCATATAGGAACCCACGGCACATTCGAGACGCCCCTCGACACCTTCCTGCCGCGTATGGGCGGTCGTCATGAGCACATGCTGGCAGACCTGCACGATCTCCTCGGACGAGCAGTTGAACTTGATCTTGCCGCATTCGAGCGACGAAATGTCGAGGATGTCGTTCAGCAGCGTGAGCAGCATCTCGGAATTGTTGACCACGATGGCGCAGTACTCGGCACGCTCCTCCTGCGAAAGTTCCTCGCCCTGCATCAGCGACGAGAAGCCCACAATGGCGTTGAGCGGCGTGCGGATCTCATGGCTCATATTGGCCAGGAACGCCGATTTGAGCATGTCGGACTCTTCGGCCTTCTCGCGGGCGACCACCAGCTGTCCCTCGCGTTCTTCGAGCGTGCGCTTGAGGCGCCGCGTGCGCAGGAAAAGCGCCGCGACGAAAACCAGCAGCAGTACCAGCAGTACGATACCCGCCACGAGCAACTCGATGTAATGGGAATATTTCGAGAGTTTGGCCGCTACGGTATCCTCGACCACACTCCCCTTGGGAAGGGCGTATTCGGCAATCTTCAACTCCTTGAGCTTGCGCGAATCGAAGAGGTACTGGCCGTCCGTAAGGTGGAAATGCGTCCCGTCTATCCTGCCCGATGTGTAGTACTCCTTGATCTGCGAAGCGATGACCGAGGCTGCATTCTCGTATTTGGGGACATAGCCACCCACGGCCACGTCACCGATGCCGATCTGGGATATCGAGAAGACCGGGATGCGCGGATTGAACTGCACCAGGTCGTTGAGCGAACGCTGCATGAGGTACTCCCCGTCGCGGCCCACACGCCAGGTTCCGAGTATCGCCGCGGAACGGTGCGACAGCGAGGCATAGGTCTCATGCATCGCATCATCCCCCTCGCGGCTGTCCACCAGCACAAGGTTCATGTCGGGATAGTTTTTCATCTCCTCGCGTACGAGCGCCTGGAGGGAAATACCCCCGTAGGTGTTATCCGAGATGAAGGCGATGTTCTCGGCTTCGGGAAAAAGCGAACGAACCAGCTCGATATTGCGGCGGACGTCGTACTTGTTGAGCATACCGCCCACATTGTTCAGGCTGTCCGTCATGTTCATGTAATTGATCGAAGGGGGCAGCCACATGCCGAGACTGTCCTCCGGCGGCGGGAGCACGATGCCATTGGAGCTGACATAGCAGCAGAAGCACATCACATCCTTGGGGATATGCCCCAGCGAGACGAACGATGCCCATGCCTCCTGCCCCAGCAGGACGATGGCGCGAAGCCCCTTGTTCTCATACCGGGAAATCATGTTCTCGGTCTGCGACATCCAGATGGGTGCGTCGTTGATGCTCTTGCATTCGAGCGTTTCGACATAGATATCGCACGGGATGCCCGAAGCCATGATGTTGCGTTCGAACTCGGTGATGAAGCCCGACATGCGGCGCGTATCCGGATTATACGAGGAAATAATCAGGATACTCTCCCTCTCCTGCGGCGCTTGAGCCCGAAGCAATGCGGGCAACAGGGCGCAACACAGAAGAAGAAATATCCGATTTATTTTCATTGGGTTCCTGGTCATAGTTTCCCTTTCTATCGCGAAAGCAGCGCCGCAATCCGCGTGCGGAGTTCATCCGCCCGCAGGGGTTTGGCAAGACATTCGTTGAAACCGGCCTGGAACATGCGTTGGCGGTCGGTTTCGAACGCATAGGCCGTGAGTGCGATGACGGGGACGTCGGGCGAAATCTCCCGCACGCCCCGAAGCGCCTCATAGCCGTCCATGACGGGCATGTTGATGTCCATCAGCACCAGGTCCGGGCGGCTGTCGGAAAACAGGGCGACGGCCTCTTTTCCGTTCCATGCGTGTAACAGGTCGTAATCACGGCGCAGCAACACCTCGACAAGCTTATAATTACTCGGATTATCCTCGGCAACCAGCAAGCGGGGACGGTTGCCGACCGGATTTACACTATTGTCACACTCCATCGCTTCATCGGTTTAACAAAATCGCCCGACAGCGGCAAAGACCGGACAATTGCACAAAAATACCATTTTTTTGATTAATAATAAAATATTTCCCTTTAAAAATTAACAGCACCCCGAAAACAGGACGGGAAATCCGGGCGTTTTTGACATATAAATTACCTTAAAAGTTTATAATGCCAATTATTTTACCGATATTTGCACTGGGTATCCGGATCAGGAGCGGGAAACGGCACGTTTTGCAACGCCCGCACCGGAATTCCAGGTAAATAATAAACAACCGCCCGGAACCGGACAACGAGTATGCGACGCTTCCCGTTCCGGAAAAACCCGATGACAACGAACCGCCGAACATGAACCGCAAGAAAGTACTGATCGTAGACGACAAGGAGCAGATCGCCAAAATACTTTTCGCATACCTTCACAAGGATTACGAATGCTTTTACATGCAAAACCCGCAGCAGGCCATCGAATGGCTGTTGCGGGGGAACATGCCCGACCTGATCATCTCGGACATCCGCATGCCCGAAATGCGCGGCGACGAATTCCTGGCATACCTCAAACTCAACGAACTCTTCAAGCAGATCCCGGTCGTGATGCTTTCGAGCGAGGACAGCACCTCGGAACGCATCCGCCTGCTGGAAGAGGGTGCGGAAGACTATATCGTCAAACCGTTCAACCCGCAGGAACTCAAAATAAGGATTAAAAAGATTTTGGATTGAAGTACCCCGTCATCTACATCAAAGGCAGAGGCAACCACACGGCCCGTTTCACGGAGCTGACCGAGGGACAGATGCGTATCGCAGGGGATATCGGCGCAGCCATGGGCAAGCTCATGCCGCTCAAGGACGACCACGCCTTCATCCTCTACGAACAGCAGGGCGAGGAGGACATCCGCAGCATCCGCTTCCTGCGCTCCTGGTTCCCGGGTGCCGGCATCATCCTCATCATCTCGGGGCAACTGACCGGGGAGGAGCGGCGCGCATACCTCGGAGCCGGCGTGAACAGCGCCGTACCGGGCGACATATCGCGCGCAGATTTCCTCCGCATACTGCAATTCATGACCGACTATACATTCGTCCGCAAACCCGTCGCAGGCGCCGGGAACGAAGTACGGTTGTTCCGCATGCCGCTCTGGAAACGGGCGTTCGACATCGCGGCATCGCTCTCGGCGATCCTCCTGCTCTCGCCCCTGCTCATAGCCGTGGCCGTGGCCGTCAGACTCGACAGCCCGGGGCCAGTCATCTACAAGTCGAAACGCGTGGGAAGCAACTACCGGATCTTCGATTTCCTGAAGTTCCGCTCGATGCGCTCCGACGCAGATCAGCGGCTCAAGGAGCTGGAGGATCTGAACCAGTATGCCTCGGAACCCGTCGCCGAAGACGATGCGAAGATGGCGCTCAACGACGACGAGATTCGCAAACTGCTGGCGGACACCGAAAACGGCATGCTCTATGCAGACGATTTCGTGATCCCCGAGGAGGCTCATCAGCACCAGCTGGAAACCGAACAGGAAAACGCGTTCGTGAAGATCGAGAACGACCCCCGCATCACGCGCCTGGGGCGTTTCCTGCGTAAATACAGCATCGACGAACTCCCGCAGCTCTTCAACATCCTGCGGGGCGACATGTCGGTCGTGGGCAACCGCCCTTTGCCCCTCTACGAAGCCGAACGTCTCACGAGCGACGAATATATCGAACGGTTCATGTGCCCCTCGGGCCTCACGGGGCTGTGGCAGGTCGAAAAACGCGGGCAGGCGGGGAAACTCTCGCCCGAACAGCGCAAGCAGCTCGACATCGAATACGCCCGCAGGATGTCGCCGTGGTTCGACCTGAAAATAATCCTGCGCACGTTCACCGCATTCATACAGAAAGAAAATGTTTAAAACCCAGCAACATATGAAAAGGGCCGTCTTCACACTCTGGCTGCTGCTGGCTGCTGTCGCCGCAACGGCGCAAAGCGAGCCTACGCCACCCGAATTCGAATACAGCGACCTGCAACGGCTTACTCCGGAAGATTACATCGACATGCAGCTGCCCCCGCTCCACGTACTGATGGAGAATGCGCGCCATGCACCGCAGGTCGGCTATTACGAGTCGAACCGCGAGATCGAGGAGCGCGAACTGAAAACCGTGCGCCGCAACTGGATGCGCAATTTCAAGCTCAACGCCAACTACAACTACGGGTCGTCGGACATCTACAACCAGAATTATCAGGACAGCAACATCCCGATATGGACGACGACCACGACCGGGCGCGAGCAAAGCTGGTGGAACGTCGGGGCATCGTTTTCGATCCCGCTCGACGAGATTTTCAACCGCCGCAACAAGATCAAGCAGCAGAAGAAGCGTATCGAGAATACCCAGTACGACCTCGACCGCTGGTACGACGAGTTGCGCATGAAGATCATCGACGCCTACACCACGGCCGTCGAGCAGCTCTCGATCCTGCGGAGCGCCGCCGAAGCCAAGATCACGTCCGAAGCACAATACCGCATGACCGAAGTGGACTTCGTCAAAGGCAAGCTCGACGCGCAGACGCTGAGCCGCCAGAAGAGCCTCGAAAATTCGGCGACCCGCGAATACGAGCAGGTGCGGCGCAACCTCAACGACGCCCTGCTGCGGCTCGAGATACTCACGCACACGCCGATCATCAACAAACCCATATCAATGCCCGGGACATCGAAAGAAGCGACTAAAACCGAATAGCCTATGAACTACATCGCATATACCGCGCGGTTTCTCTACCGCATCAAGTGGTGGCTGATACTCTGTCCGCTGCTGGTCGCGCTGCTCGTCTACATAAAGATGGGTACCAAACCGCGCAACTACAAGTCCACGACGACGATCTACACGGGCATCGTCTCGGGATACGACATCACGACCACCGAAGGCTCGCGCCAGGACTGGAACGTCATCAACAACGCGATGGACAACCTGATCAACATCATCCTGTCGCAGTCCACGCTCAAGAACGTTTCGCTACGCCTCTACGCACAGGGGCTTACGCACCTCGACCCGGACAACGACAACCAGTACCTCTCGGCACGCACCTCGCGGTACCTGCTGAGCAAAACCCCGCCGGACGTCATGGAGCTCGTCGACCACACTTCGGAAAAGAACACCTACGAGAACCTGCGCAAATACGAAGAGATAGACCATAACAACCACGTCTACGGCATGTTCCACTGGAGCCCTCCGTATTACAGCTACCAGGCGCTGAGCCAGATCAAGGTCAAGAGGCTGGCCAACAGCGACATGCTGGAAATCAGCTACGAGAACGACGACCCGGCCATCGTCTACAACACGCTGATTATCCTCAACGACGAGTTCGTCAAGCAGTACCGCGACCTGCGGTTCGGCGAGACGAACAACGTCATCGCCTATTTCGAATCCGAGCTGGAGCGGGTGGGCAACAACCTGCGCAACCTGGAGGATTCGCTGCGCGACTACAACGTCCAGCACCGTGTCATCAACTACGACGAGCAAACCAAGCACATCGCCGCCCTCTCGCGCGACTACGAATTGCGCTACGAGGAGATCCTGCTGAACTTCGAGAGCGCCGAGAAACTGCGCGCCTCGATCGAAGGGCAGCTCGAAGGGTTGCAGGAAACTTTCCGCAACAACGCCGAGTTCATCGAGAAACTCCATAAGATCGGGAGCATCTATTCGCGCCTGTCGGCCGCCGAGGCCTTCCAGCCCGAAACCGACGGCACGGAAGGTATTTCCGACCGGACGGCCATGCCCGCCAGCCGCAACGACACGGGGCAGTTACGCAGGAAACTGAGCGAGGAGACCCGCAGCCTGCAGGAGCTCACCACGAACATCGCCAACCAACAATATACGAAGGAGGGACTTTCGGCCAATACGATCGTGACGGAGTGGCTCGCCGCCGTACTGCTGGCCGAGAAATCCCGCGCCGAACTGGCGGTGATGAAGCTCCGCAAACAGGAACTCGACCAGAAATATACGCAGTTCTCGCCCGTGGGCTCGACCCTCAAACGCAAGGGTCGCGAAATCAACTTCTCGGAACAGTCCTACCTCTCGATCCTCACGGCGCTCAACACGGCCCGCCTGCGCCAGAAGAACCTGCAGATGACCTCGGCAACGCTGAAGATCATCAACGCTCCGGTGCTTCCCCTGGAGGCGGAACCGAGCAAACGCAAGATGATGGTTGCCGCGGCAGGCCTCGCCACGCTCCTGTTCGTACTGGGATTCTTCATCCTGCTCGAACTGCTCGACCGCACGCTGCGTGACAAAGTCCGCGCCGAGCGCATCACCAAGGGGCGGGTCATCGGGGCCTTTCCCGGCAAAGCCTATTTCGGACAGCGGAGGTTCACCAAGCAATACCGTGAGATCGCATCCCGCTACATCGGCAATGCGGCGGTCAACTATTTCGACCCGGCCAAACAGCCCAACGTGCTCAATATCCTGAGTACCGAACGCGGGGACGGCAAGAGCCTGATCGCCGAACACCTGGCGGCATTCTTCCGCGAAGCGGACATGAAAGTCCGCATCGTTTCGTGGAACAAGGATTTCGACATCGAACGCAAGGAGTACCTGCTGGCCGAGAAACTCGGGGATTTCGTGCGCGACACCCCGGGCGAAGTTCCCCTCGCCGAGGCCGACGTGGTGCTGGTGGAATACCCGCCCTTCGCCACGAGCTCCGTACCGAAGGAATTGCTGCGCCATGCGGCGCTGAGCATCGTCATCGCCCCGGCGAACCGCACGTGGAAAGATACCGACCAACTGCTTTTCGAAAAGGCAGAAAAACTCTCGGGGCGCACCCCCGTCGTACTCTGCCTCAACTGCGCGGGCCGCGACGTGGTGCAAACCTTCACGGGCCTGATGCCTCCGTACAGCCGCCTCCGCAGGTTGGGGTATCAGATCAGCCAGTTCGGGTTCACGGCCGTCAAATAAACAGCGACACGTCATGGAACGCTACGGCAGCATAACCACCCCGGTCAGCGTGCCCCGGCTCATCGTCGGGGCAATGCTGGCCGCCGGTGTGGCCGTGCTCATCCTGGCGTTCACCCAATACGGGTTGCTTGCCGGACTGGCCGTCTCGGTGATCCCGGCGGCACTGTGCATCCTGTGGGTCACACTGCGCAACCCCGCCATTTCGATGCTCGGGTTGTTCGTGGCCAACTATTTCATCATGGCGCTCACGCGTTACGCCCACGACCTGCCGTTTGGGATGATCCTCGACGCACTGATCTTCTACAACTTCCTGATAATAACGCTGCAAGCCCTGATGCGCCCCATCGAATGGAAGCGCGCCAGTTCGGGGCTGACCGTCGTGGCGGCGATCTGGATGGCCTACTGCATCCTCGAAATAGTGAACCCGGAGTCGGTCTCGGTCGCGGGATGGTTCTCATCGGTGCGGTCGATCGCGTTTTATTTCTTCTTTATCGTCGTGCTCACGCAGCTCACGATGACCGAGTACAAATACCTGAAATACATGCTCGCCGTATGGTCGGTGCTGACGCTGATCGCCGTCGGAAAGGCCTGCATACAAAAATTCTTCGGCTTCAACGCTGCGGAGAACTACTGGCTGTTCGTGCTGGGCGGCCGTTCGACACACATCATCCACAGCGGCGTGCGCTACTTCTCGTTCTTCAGCGACGCGGCCAATTTCGGCGGCTCGATGGGGCTGTCGATGGTCGTGTTCTCGATTTCGGCGCTCTATTACCGCAACTCGTGGATGAAGCTCTACCTGCTGCTCGTGGCGGCCGCGGCATGCTACGGCATGCTGATCTCGGGAACCCGCAGCGCACTGGCCGTACCGTTCGTGGGCTACTCGGCCTTCATCATGATGTCGCGCAACATCAAGATGATCGGCGCGGGTGTTTTCCTGATCATCGCAGCCTTCATCTTCCTGAAATTCACCACCATCGGGCAGGGAAACAGCATTATCCGGCGTGCCCGCAGCGCCTTCAACACAAACGACCCCTCGTTCCAGGTGCGCCTGGCAAACCAGGCCAAACTGCGCGAACTGATGGCTGACAAGCCTTTCGGCGCCGGACTGGGACACGGTGGCGGCAAGGCCAAGACCTTCGCCCCGAATGCGGCATTGTCGCAGATTCCGACCGACTCGTGGTTCGTGATGGTCTGGGTCGAAACGGGCGTCGTCGGCATCCTGCTGCACATCGGCATCCTGCTCTACATACTGGCGCGTGGCGCCTACCTGGTGGTCTTCAAACTGCGGAACACCCAGCTGAGGGGATTCACGGCGGCGCTTACGGCGGGAATCTCGGGTATCGTGGTCATGGCCTATGCCAACGAGATCCTGGGGCAGATCCCCACGGGCGCCATCCTCTACATGAGCATGGGTTTCATCTTCCTCGCACCGCGTTTCGACCGTGAACTGGCGCGCAAGGAGATACTGGACAGGGCGATGTCCGCACAACGGCCGCACGCAAGGGAAAATTACGAATAGCATGAAACCGCTGATTTCGGTCATATCGGTCAATTACAATGGCTACGGGCTCACCTGCGCCATGGTCGAATCGCTGCGGCGGCACGTCACCGCGCCGCTGGAGATCATCGTGGTGGACAACGGTTCCGCCCGCGACGAGGCGGCCATGCTGCGCGAACGCTACCCGGGGATCAAGGCACTGCGCAGCGAGCGCAACCTGGGGTTCGCCGGAGGCAACAACCTGGGGTTCGCAGCCGCGGCAGGCGATTACCTGCTGTTGCTCAACAACGACACCGAGGTCGAAGACGATACGCTGCATTACCTCTGCGAAACCCTGGCGGACAACCCCGCGATCGGTGCCGTATGCCCGAAGATCCGGTTTTTCGCACCCCCGCGGCATATCCAGTTCGCCGGGTATACGCCTCTGACGCACGTTACGCTGCGCAATGCGCTCATCGGCTTCGGGATGCCCGACGACGGGTCGTTCGACATGCCGCGCGACACGCCCTACGCCCATGGCGCGGCGATGATGGTACGGCGCGAAGTACCCCGAAAAGCCGGGCCGATGCCCGACATCTATTTCCTCTACTACGAAGAACTCGACTGGTCGGTGCGTATCCGTGAACAAGGCTGGAAAATAGCCTACGACCCCCGTTGCACGGTATTCCACAAGGAGAGCGCGACGACCGGACAGCAAAGTCCCCTGAGGAGTTACTACCTGACCCGCAACCGGTTGCTGTTCGCATGGCGGAACCTGCACGGCACCGCCCGAATGCTTTCCGTCACCTACCAGCTCTGCATCGCCGTACCCAAAAGCATCGCCGCGGCGCTGGCACACGGGCGCCGCGACCTGGCAAAGGCCATACGGCACGGTGCCGGAGGCTTCTTCACCCTGAAAAACAAAACGGTATGATGTTGCTGCTCGACATCCTCGACTGGATATTCGTCTTCGTGCTGGGACTCCCGGTGCTCTACCTCTTCGTCTTTGCGGCCGCCTCGACTCGCTCACGCAAGGACACCTATCCCCCGGCACGGCGGCAACGCAGGTTCGTAACGCTGATCCCTGCCTACAAAAGCGACGCGGTGATCGTCCGTACGGCACAGGCCGCGCTGCAACAGGACTATCCGCAGGAACTGCACGAGGTGGTCGTCATCGCCGACCGGCTGCAACCGGCCACGCTCGCCGAGTTGCGCCGGATGCCGATCCGCGTGCTGGAAGCCTCCTTCGAGAACAGCTCCAAGGCCAGGGCGCTCAACTTTGCCGTAGGGGAAATCGGCCCGGACGGCGCGGAGGCCGTGGCGATACTCGACGCCGACAACCTGGCGGGCAGGGAATTCATCGCCCGCATGAACGACGCCCTCGACAGCGGCATCCAGGCCGTGCAGGCACACCGCACGGCCAAGAACCGCGACACGGACACCGCCGTACTCGACGCAGCGAGCGAGGAGGTCAACAACTCGATCTTCCGCCGCGGGCATGTGGCGCTGGGATTCTCTTCGGCGCTGATCGGCTCGGGCATGGCCTTCGATTACAAATGGTTCCGCGAAAATATCGCCTGTTGCACCACTTCAGGCGAGGACAAGGAGCTCGAAGCGCTGCTGCTGAGGCAGGGCATCTACATCGACTACCTGGACGACGTGCGCGTGCTGGACGAAAAGGTACAGGGCGAAGGTGCCTACTACAACCAGCGGCGGCGCTGGATAGCGGCACAGTTCTACGCCCTTTCATCGGCCGTAAGGCAGCTTCCGGGCGCAATCCTCTCGGGGAATACGGATTACTGCGACAAGCTGCTGCAATGGTGCCTGCCGCCGCGCATCCTGCTGCTGGGGCTGGTGCCCCTGTGGGCCGTCGTGATGACGGTATGCGCACCCATGGGTTCGATAAAATGGTGGGTGGCCGTCCTGCTGCTGCTCCTGGCCATGGCGATGGCGCTGCCCGACGAGCAGGCCGACAACCGCCTGGGGCATGCCCTCCGGCGGATGCCCGTCCTGTTCCTGCTGACGCTGGCTAACCTCTTCCGGCTGCGGGGCACCAAAGACAAATTCATCCACACCGAACATACCGGGGCCGGAAACAAAGCCCCCGGAAACAATACCGGAAACCGACCATGAAAATTGCGATCGAGGCACAGCGCATCTTCCGCCCCAACAAACACGGCATGGACTTCGTGGCGCTCGAAACCATCCGCTGCCTGCAACGGCTCGACACGAAGAACGAATACTTCATCTTCACGGGCGAAGGCGAAGACCGCTGCCTGGAGGAGAGCCCAAACATGCACATCACAACGCTCCGCTGCCCGAGCTACCCGCTGTGGGAACAGTGGGCGCTGCCGCGCGCCGTGGCCCGTGTGAAGCCCGACCTGCTGCACTGCACGAGCAACACGGCACCCGTATGGGGAAAGGCCCCGCTGGTCCTGACGCTCCACGACATCATCTTCCTCGAGGAACAGGCCGCCCGCAACAAATCGCTCTACCAGTCGCTGGGGCGCATCTACCGCCGCCTGGTAGTGCCGCGCATCCTGCCCAGATGCCGAATGGTCATCACCGTCTCGCAATTCGAGTGCGACCGCATCCGCACCGCACTGAACTTCGACCCCGAACGCATCATGGCCATCCACAACGGCTACAACGACCGGTTCCGCCCGATGGAAGGCACGGCGGAAACCGTCCGCAAATACCTGCAAGACCCCGAATTCCTCTTTTTCCTGGGCAATACCGACCCCAAAAAGAACACGCCCGGCACGCTGAAGGCTTATGCCGAATACGTACGGCGCTCCGAAAAGCCGCTGCCGCTGCTGGTCGCAGACCTCGGGGAACAACCCGCAGAGGCGATCCTGCGCGAGATCGGCGAACCCCGACTGCGCGGAATGCTCCGCCTGGCGGGATATATCCCCAACAGCGACCTGCCGGCCATCTACAACGAAGCTTCGGCATTCCTCTACACCTCGCTGCGCGAGAGTTTCGGCATTCCCCAGCTCGAAGCGATGGCCTGCGGCACGCCCGTGGTGACATCCGCGGCCTCGGCGATCCCCGAGGTGGCGGGCCAAGGCGCCATCCTCGTCGACCCTACCGACCCGACGGCGATCGCCGATGCCCTGCTGCGGCTCGAAACCGA
>OGIH01001625.1_pt1 | contig 11649 bp, 10 predicted proteins | sample 1571721 | NCBI WGS metagenome assembly OGIH01 (sample SAMEA2582068, study PRJEB24529) | metagenome | biome: Human gut stool | place: China | collected 2011
GTGGCGGGTTTGCGCATCACCACGTTGCCGATGGCATCCTTCTTATACTCGATGTTGTGCTTCCGGGCGAAATCGACCAGGAATTCGATGATCTTGCCCTCCTTCTTCGAGGGGCGCGGAACCTGTGTGATGGCATCGAACTGCTCCCACACGATCCGGGGTTCAAGGTTTACTATTTCAGACATAATCTCCTAATATAATTTACAGGCACATCGTCGGGTTGCCGCCGGCTGTAACGCCGGGCGCACGCCCCTCGATTTCCGCCCATTCCGTGACAATATTTACAACGGCAGAAAGACGCTTCGAAGATGGGGCATCTGCAAGAATTCTTCCGGCCGAAGATTTTCAAATACAAATATAACAAAAACAGCGTAATTCACGGTATCCCGCGTCCGGTTTTTTGCATTTCCGGCTGGCTGTGACGGCCGAAATTTGCTTTTGCACTCCGCTTCCACTATCTTTACGGGAAAATACGGAACTCTATGACGGATTTCAGGATAGGACACGGATACGACGTACACGCGCTGGCCGACGGGCTGCCCCTGGTGCTGGGCGGGATCGAAATTCCGCACATGAAAGGATTCGTGGCGCATTCGGACGGCGACGTGGCGATACACGCCGTATGCGACGCACTGCTGGGCGCCGCAGCGCTGGGCGACATCGGGATGCACTTCCCCGACACGTCGGACGACTTCAAGGGCATCGACTCGAAAATACTGCTCCGAAGGGTTGCGGCGCTGCTGCGCGAAAAAGGATATGAGATCGGGAATGTCGATTGTACGATCCGGATGCAACGGCCCAAATTGCGGCCGCATATCGACGCCATGCGCACCGCGATGGCCGGTGCAATGGGCGTAGGCGATGACCGGGTATCGGTCAAAGCTACGACCACAGAGCATCTCGGTTTCGAGGGGCGCGAAGAGGGGGTTTCCGTCTCCGCCGTGGCACTGATATACAAAATGCAGGCCAAACCGGGCGAGGAAACCGTCGGATAAGGGCTTCCCGGTTCGCGGGCTGCCCGACATCAGTGAAAGCCGCCGCTCAGTCCAGCCGCCGGAACTTGGGGTCGCCGATCCGTTTGTCCCAGAGCCATCCGACATAGCGCATGACAAGGTCGGGAGCCGCCAGCGTCAGCACCGTTTCGCCGGTGACGGTCGAAACCTCGAAGCCGGCATGGTAGGCCGTATCGCCGTCGGCAAACCCGAAGGAGATACGCCAGCCCCACGCCAGGCGCTCGGCCCGGTAATCGGACAGGGACGGCGAGTCGAAATTGAGCACGTAGAGATACTGCGTGATGCCGCGCTCGGTCGGCAGGTGCACCCCGACGTGGTCGATGAACATCCCGAAGAAGTAATAATCGGTATAGATGCTGCGGATCATGCCGCCCGGTACCTCCTGCATACTGTTCGGGAAAAACATGTAGTCGCGCGACTGTACCAGCGAGTCGATCTTCTGCGCATAGAGCTTCGCCCGGTAGGCACGGCGTTCGGGCCGCGTCATGCCGCGCGTGGACTCCTCGTAGACGGTCGTATGCTCGACGACCTGCACAGGGGGCTGCTGGACAGGAACCACGGTCGTCTGGGGCACGCTGTCGACGGCGGAAGTGCCCAGCGTGAACTGGGGCTGCGCGGACTGCGCCACAGCACCCGACGCCCCGAAAACAAGGGCGCAGAGGCACAGCATCCGGAGCGCCGCCCGCCCCGCAGGAGCAAAAGCCCCCGCCGGGGCGGGGGCTCGCAATCCGGGAAGGATTATCGTTGCAGCGGCATTCCGCCGCAACGGGGAGGACGGAAAGGGGGCGCCGCATCCCGTCCGGCGATACATCCCGGAACTCATGGTCAATAGAGCTGTGAAATGGTGCCCGAGTACTCCACGGGGTTATACCACGGGTTGGTGATGGTCAGGTTGGCACCGCCCGTACGGGAGAAGATCTCGAAGGTGAAGGTATAGGTCGACGCCGAGAAAAGCGAGGTGGAGAAGGTTACCATCCAGCCTTCGTGGGTCTGCTCGGTGGTATAGCCCTGCACGTTGGGCACGGTGTAGTTGATGATGGTCGTGTAATAAGGTGGCACATAGCCCTTGACGTAAGGCAGGCAGATGTCGATCGTGCCGTCCCAGACGCCCACGTTGAAGGCCGGGTTGATGATCTGGCGCATGGGGCCGGCCGGCTGCCGCTGCATGGTCTGGGGGTTGAACTGGAAGTTACGCGAAAGGATGACCGAATCCATCGTTTTCTCAAAATCTGCGATACGTTCCGCACGTCTCTTCTCACGCACCTCGCGGCGTTCTTCCTTGGGCGACAGAATCTTTTTCTGTCCGATCACGGTGGCGCAGACTGCGCACAGCAGCACGCTCACGACGATAATGACTGTTTTTTTCATAGCACATAAAAGGTTTATACGGCCATGAAAAATGCAAATACGGTGCCTAACTGCCTAAAGTCGTGACTAAAGACCCAGTTTTTTCAGAAATTCGCCCGTATAGCTGCGTGGGGCGCAGGCTATTTCGTGCGGAGTGCCCGCCGCGACGATCTCGCCGCCGGCCGCCCCGCCTTCGGGGCCGATGTCGATGATGTAGTCGGCGACCTTGATTACGTCGAGGTTGTGTTCGATGACAATGACCGTATTGCCGCGGTCGACGAGTTTGTTCAGCACGTCGAGCAGCAGGCGGATGTCCTCGAAATGAAGCCCCGTCGTAGGTTCGTCGAGGATGTAGAGCGTACGCCCCGTATCGCGCTTGGACAGCTCGGAGGAGAGCTTGATACGCTGGCTCTCGCCGCCCGAGAGCGTCGTACAGGGCTGGCCGAGCGTAAGGTAGCCGAGGCCGACCTCCTGGATGGCACGGAGTTTCTGGTGGATGGCAGGGATATTCTCGAAGAACTCCACGGCCATGTTGACCGTCATGTTCAGCACGTCGTCGATATTCTTGCCTTTGTATTTCACTTCGAGCGTCTCGCGGTTGTAACGGTGTCCCCCGCACGCCTTGCAACGCACGTAGACGTCGGGCAGGAAATTCATCTCGATGGTCTGGACGCCCGCGCCGCGGCACTCCTCGCAGCGGCCGCCCTTGACGTTGAACGAGAAGCGCCCCGCCTTGAAGCCGCGGATCTGGGCATCGGGCGTCATTTCGAACAGTTTGCGGATGTCGGAAAAAACGTTCGAATAGGTCGCCGGGTTGCTGCGCGGCGTACGGCCGATGGGCGACTGGTCGACGACGACCAGTTTGTCGATATGTCCGATGCCTTCGACGCTGTCGTATTCGAGCGGCTGCCCGAAGGAGCGGTAGAGCTCCTTCGAAAGGATCGGGCGCAGCGTCTCGTTGACGAGCGTCGACTTGCCGGAACCGCTGACGCCCGTCACGCAGATGAATTTGCCGAGCGGGAATTCGGCCGTGACGTTCTTGAGGTTGTTGCCCCGCGCCCCGCGGATCACGATGCGCTGCCCCGTGCCTTTGCGGAGCGTTTCGGGAATCCCGATACGGCGGCGTCCGGTGAGGTAGTCGGCCGTGATGGAATCGGAACGCAGGATGTCGTCGATCGTACCCGCGGCCATGATATGCCCGCCCTTGCGCCCCGCACGGGGGCCGACGTCGACGATGAAGTCGGCGGCACGCATCATGTCCTCGTCGTGTTCGACGACGATCACCGAGTTGCCGGCATCGCGCAACTCCTCCAAGCTGCGGATCAGGCGCCGGTTGTCGCGCTGGTGCAGGCCGATCGAGGGCTCGTCGAGGATATAAAGCACGTTGACCAGCTTCGAGCCGATCTGCGTGGCGAGGCGGATACGCTGGCTCTCGCCGCCCGAGAGCGAACGCGACGAACGCGACAGCGACAGGTAGCCCAACCCCACGTCCATCAGGAAACGCAGGCGCTCGCGGATCTCCTTGACGACCTCCTGTGCGATCTTCCACTCCTTGTCGTCCATATAATCCTCGATGTGCGCCACCCATTCCGAAAATTCGGAGATCGACATGGCCGACACGTCGGCGATGCTCTTGCCGCCGATGCGGAACTGAAGCGCCTCCTTCTTGAGGCGCGAACCGCCGCAGACCGAACATTTGCGGTAGACGAGGAACTGCTCGCGCCATTTCTGGCCGCGTTTGGAGTCCTCGTCTTCGGTACGGCCTATATATTCGGCGACGCCCTCCCACGAGACGAGGTGGTTGCCGCCCGAAGAACTGAACTCCGAGAGGTTGATGGTCAACGGCTCGGAATCGCCGTACAACACCGCATTCAGCCCCGGCTCGGGCAGTGACCCGACGGGGTCGTCGAGCGTGAAATCGTAACGCCGCCCCAGCATTTCGAGAATGGCGAAAAGCATGTTGTTGCGGTATTTGCCCAGCGGTTCGACGGCGCCCTCGCGCAGCGAAAGTCCCATGTCGGGAATGATCTTCCCGACGTCGAAGACGGCTTCCTCGCCCAGCCCGTTGCAATGCGGGCAGGCGCCCTGGGGCGAGTTGAACGAGAAGGTATGCGGCGCGGGGTCTTCGAACGCGATGCCCGTCGAGGGGCACATCAGGTGGCGGGAGTAGAAGCGCTGCTGTTCGGTACCGTAGTCGTAGACGGCCATCGTACCCTTGCCCTGGCGCAGAGACTCCCTGAGCGAGGTCATCACCCGGTCGCGGGCCTCCTCGCCGACGACCAGGCGGTCGACCACCAGGTCGATGGTGTGTATCTTGTACCGGTCGAGGCGCATACCGGCCGAAATCTCGCGGATCTCGCCGTCGATACGGGCATAGATATACCCCTTTTTGGCCAGCGACTCGAACAGTTCGCGGTAATGCCCCTTGCGGCCTTTGACGATGGGAGCCATCAGGGCGATCTTGCGCCCCGTGAAGCCCGTCATGATGAGCCCGGCGATCTGCTCGTCGGTATAATGCACCATCTCCTCGCCCGTGACGGGTGAATAGGCGCGCGACGCGCGCGCGTACAGCAGACGCAGGAAATCGTTGATCTCGGTCACGGTACCCACCGTGGAACGGGGATTTTTGTTGGTGGTCTTCTGCTCGATGGCGACCACGGGGCTCAGGCCCGTAATCTTGTCGACATCGGGACGCTCCATCGTCCCCACGAACTGGCGGGCATAGGTAGAAAGCGTCTCCATATAGCGGCGCTGTCCCTCGGCATAGATCGTGTCGAACGCCAGGGACGACTTGCCCGAACCGGAAAGGCCGGTTATGACTACCAGTTTACGGCGCGGGATCTCCAAATCGACGTTTTTCAGGTTGTGAACCCGGGCTCCCAGTATTTTGATCGTGTCTTCTTTCATCATCGTAGTCAAACGTACCGGAAGCCCCGTTTAGTGTGCGGGCTCTCCGGCGCGAATATCGTACAAAGATAGCGCATACCAGGGGCAATACCAAATTTTTCGGAAATCAGAATTCCAGTTCGAAGCCGTCGGCATCCATCCACGCCGGGAACTCCTCCCTGAAAGCCGCCTGCGCCTCGGAGTCGAATTCGGCGACGAGGGTCTGCTCCCGCTCACCGGCATCGGCCAGCGTGGCGCCACGGAAGTCGACGAGCGCCGAATCGCCCGCATAGGAGGCATCGGGATCCGTGCCCACGCGGTTTACGCCCGCCAGGTAGCACTGGTTCTCGATGGCCCGCGCCCGCAGCAGCGTACGCCACACCTCGCGGCGGTCGTCCGCCCACGAGGCGCTGCACAGGATGGCATCGTAATCGCCCCGGTTGCGGCTCCACACCGGGAAGCGCAGGTCGTAGCAGATCAGCAGCAGGAACCGGAACCCCATATATTCCACCACCACGCGGCGGTTTCCCGGAGTATAGTCGCGCGCTTCGCCGCCGGGACGAAACAGGTGCCGCTTGTCGTACCAGGCAACCCCGCCCGAAGGCTTCACGAAAAACATCCGGTTGCGGAACTCCCCGTTTTCGGCGATGACGACGCTGCCCACGACGGCTTTGCCGTATTGTGCCGCCCAGCGCCGCATGGTCGTGGCGACAAGCCCGTCGACAGGCTCGGCGACACGGGCGGGGCGCAGCTTGAACCCCGTGGCGAACATTTCGGGCAGCACGGCAATATCGGCATCGGCCGCCGCGACGATAGGCTCCAGACGTTCCAGGTTCCGGGCGGTATGTTCCCATTCCATGTCGACCTGGCAGACAGCAACACGTATTTTCATAGAAAAACTCCGTTTTGTAAACAAATATATAAAATTTTCTTACAGATCGCACCTGCGGGAATAAAAAACATGGAGGTTTGTAAGGCAGGGCGGCAACAAAGGGAACCGGGCATACAAAACAGACACACAGGGCGGCACCCTTGCGGCAGTGCGTACGGTTCGGCGATGAAAAGCAATGCGGGAAACAGGGCGCAGGCAGCCGGGGACAACCGGCCGAAGCGGACGGCCTTGAGGACGACCTGTCCAGACAACCTATCCAAACAATCTGCCCAGACAACCTATCCAAACGACCGGACGCAACCGGGCAAACGGACTTACACTGACGACCGGACGCGGGTTGTCAACAGGACAATAGCGGACAGGCAAAACGACCGGACGAAGACAGGCACGAACGGCCGACGCCAACCCGTACGCCTCAACGCGCCTCCAGCCGCCACACCGTGACCGAGGAGGCATTGCCGCGCTGGTGCAGCAGCGAAATCCGGCAGGGCACGAAATCCGAAGCCCGGCAGTTCCAGACGTCGACGAACTGCTGGGGATTGCGTTCGGCAAGCGGGAACCAGGTGCTTTGTACCTGCACCATGATGCGGTGTCCGGCGCGGAACGTATGGGCGATGTCCGTCATCCGGAAAGGCACCCGCGCCGGGACACCGGGCGTAAACGCCTCGGGGCGCGAGAAACTGCGGCGGTAGCGGCCGCGCACGACGTCGCCCCGCACGAGCATCCGGTAGCCCGGCAGCGGATCGTCCTCGGGGAAAAGGTCGATCAGCTTGACCACGAAATCGGCATCGGTCGTCGAAAGCATCACCTCCAGGTCGGCATCGACCGGGCCGACGAAGGTCATATCCTCTTCGAGGGGCTCCGAAACGAACGTCAGCACGTCGGGCCGCCCGGACAGGAAACGCTGGTCGGCGACCATATACTCTTTGGGACGGCGCAGGCCGGAAGCCTCGTAGTACGGCACGGGGTCGGAAGGATCGGAGACATAGGTACTTGCGGATATTTTGGCCGTCGGGCGCCGGGTATCGAGGATACCGCCGTCGGCGAGGTACAACGTCAGTTTCCGGGCTCCGCGCGGCAGAGAGCGGCCGAAAGTATGCCAGCGGTTGTCCCCCGAGGAAAAGACCGCAGCGGCCGGCAGCGGAGCCGCTTCGTCCGTATTGCCTTCGCGGAGGTAGTGGTCGAAGAACGGCACCTCGAAATGCTCCATATAATATTCCCACGAGGCATCGCTGCCGAAATCGAACGCCCCGAGCGTCCGGCCGCCGTTACGCCACGCCCCATGCGCCCACGGGCCCACGACCAGATGGCACGGCGTCGAAGGGCTCTGCCTGTTCAGGGCCCGGTAGAGGTTCCACGCCCCGAAGCAGTCCTCGGCATCGAACGTCCCGCCGACGATGAGCACCGCAGGCTGGACGTTGTAACAGGCACGGCGCAGGTCGCGTTCCTGCCACCAGGCGTCGTAATCGGGATGCGCGGACATCTCTTCCCAGAAGGGGTTGGGTTTCAGCAGCCCGGTAAGTTCCGCAAGCGCCGTATGCTCCAGGAAGAACGTCCGCTCGTCGGGCTGGGTCTGCCGGGACATGGAGGGCATTTTCGCGGCCGGAACACGTCCGGGAGGGGTATTCATGCTGCTCAGAAAGCGGTAGGAGTCAGTGAGCATCAGCACCCCGTTGTGATGCACGTCGTCGCCCATGAACCAATCGGTGACGGGAGCCTGCGGAGAGACGGCCTTCACGGCGGGATGGCCGCAAAGGCCGCCCATCATGGCGTAGAACCCCGGATAGGAACACCCGGCGAATCCCACCCGGCCGTTGTTGTGCGGGATGTGCCTGACCAGCCAGTCGACCGTGTCGTAGCTGTCGGTCGTCTCGTCGGTCTCACCGCTGCCGGCGGGCCGGACATGCTCGAAGTCGCCCTCGCTCATATAGCGCCCCCGGACATCCTGCATGACGATGATATAGCCGCGGTCGACGTAGCTGCGCAGATAGCCTTTCTCAAACCCCTGCGGGAAGCGTCCGGCACCATAGGGCCCGCAGCCGTAAGGCGTACGAAAAATGATGACGGGGGCTTCGCCGGGCGCCTTGGGCGTATAGACCGCCGTGTAGAGGGCTACGCTGTCACGCATTGCGATGCGGTACTCGGCCTTGTCGTACAGCTCGGCGACGGGCTGCCCGGCAAAGGCCGCAACGGCGGCGAGCAGGCCGGTCAACAGGAGCGCGAAAAATCCACGGATTTTCATAGCAGGAAGGTTAAGGTTCGTTTTCGAAAGTTACGCTTTTTTCCGCAAACGCCCAAAAGTCGGCACGAACGGGGAGTACGGATCGGTGCTGCCCGATCCCACTGACTCCCGAAAAGGGATGCGGCCGCTCCCGCACCGCGGAACTTGGCCGGGAAAGTTGCAATCCCGCGAAAATAAACGTACTTTTGCAGGCGGTCAATTCCGCAATAACGATATGCTCAGAGCAGGACGCACCCAGAAACTTACCGTAAGCCGTGTTTCGGACTACGGATTATACCTTACGGACGAGGAACAGAACGAGGTTCTGCTGCCCAACCGTTATATATCCCTCACAGACAAACCCGGCGACGAAAAGGAGGTTTTCGTTTACCACGACTCGGAAGACCGCCTCGTTGCGACTACCGAAACGCCGCTGCTCCGCGCCGGAGAGGCGGGTTACCTGCGCGTGGTGGACAAGACCGTGCACGGGGCATTCCTCGACTGGGGATTGCATGGCAAAGACCTCTTCCTGCCCAACCGCAACCAGCAGGGCGGCATCCTCGCGGGACGGAGCTACATCGTATACCTCTATGAAGACAGCATCACGGGGCGCTGCGTGGCGACCACCAAGCTCAAGGGCTTCATCAACAACGACCTGATCACGGTGGAACCGCGCCAGGAGGTAGACCTGCTGGTCGCCTCGGAAAGCCCGATCGGTTACCGCGTGATCGTCAACAACCGCCATTGGGGCATGCTATACCGCAACCAGGTATTCCGCCCCGTAGCCATCGGCGACCGCATGAAGGGATACGTCCGCAAAATCACCGAGGACAACCGTATCGACGTGAGCCTCCAACAGGAAGGATATGCGCAGGTCAAGGATTCGGCAGAGGTTTTGCTGCAACTGGTGATCGACAACGGCGGGCACCTGCCGCTCAACGACGACAGTTCCCCGGAGGAGGTGAACCGCCTTACGGAGATGAGCAAAAAGGTCTTTAAACGCTCGCTGGGCGTGCTGATGAAACGCGGCGCGGTCGAAGTGGGCGAAGACGGGATAAAAGTTAAACGGCAATAATGGGTAAGATAAACACGGCGGAACGGGTTTCGCGCGAAATGTCCGACAATTTCGTCTTCCAGCGGTCGCTGCTGGCCTACCATGCCGCGGCACAGCGCATCGGCGGCGACGTATTGGAGATCGGCACGGGAGCGGGTTACGGCATCGAGGTGGTGGCTCCCCATGCACGGAGTTTCATCACGGTAGACAAATTCGCCCCGGCAGCGGAGCTGGCACGGCATCCGCATGTCGAATTCCACCAGGCCGTAGTGCCGCCGCTGGCATTCGCAGCCAACAGTTTCGATTTCGTGATCTCGTTCCAGGTGATCGAGCATGTGAAGCAGGACATCGAGTTGGTGCGCGAAGTGAAACGGGTACTGAAACCGGGCGGCAAGTTCATCGTGACGACCCCCAATGCACCGATGTCGCTCACCCGCAACCCATGGCACGTACGGGAATATACGGCGGAACAGCTGCAAAACCTGCTGGAGCATGAATTCCGCTCGGTCGAAGCCCTCGGAGTCGCAGGCAACGGGAAAGTCATGGATTACTACGAGCAGAACCGCCGCAGCGTGGCACGCATCACGCGCTTCGACATCCTGGATCTCCAGCACCGCCTGCCCCGCCGCCTGCTCCAGCTACCCTACGACATCCTGAACCGGATCAACCGCCGGAAGCTGCTGAAGGCAAATACCGACCTCACGTCCTCGATCCGGATGGAGGATTACCGCATCTGCCCGGTGTCGGACGATTGTTTCGACCTGTTTTACGTGGCCGAAAAATAGCCGCTGAGCACCCTCGGATTACAATCGGTTTACTATAAAAAAGAGCAAGCAGCCTCATGCGGGGCTGCTTGCTCTTTTTAACGGCTCATCCGAGCGCTCGTCAAGTTTAATACTCCTCCTCATTAAAGAAGAAATCGTCTTTCGACGGGTAGTCGGGCCAAATATCTTCGATAGATTCGTAAATCTCACCCTCGTCCTCTATTTCCTGCAGATTTTCGAGCACTTCGAGAGGCGCACCCGAACGCACAGCATAGTCAATCAGTTCATCTTTCGTAGCGGGCCAGGGAGCATCTTCCAGCTTCGATGCCAATTCAAGTGTCCAGTACATAGTTCCAAGTTTTTAAGTTCCCAAATATCAGCGGATTAACATCAGGCAATAATCGCTATTCCGCTATCACTGATTTGCAAAAGTATAAAAAAAACGAGAAAAACAAAGAAAAAATTACAAAACATCCATGCGCACGCATCAATAAACTGGAATACAAAGCTTTATGGAATCCACAAGGTCTCCTCGACGCCGTAATGCTCTGTGAGCGTGCGCCCGAGCAGATAGAAATAGTCGGAAAGGCGGTTCAGCCACATCAGCACGATGGCATCCGTGCCGTATTTTTCATCGGCACGCAACGCGGCACGCTCGGCACGCCGGCAGACCGTACGGCACACGTGGCACATCGAAACGACGGCGTTGCCACCCGGGATCGTGAATTTGTCGATCGGTTTGAGCGCGTCCTGCATCGCATCGATACGGCCTTCGAGCCAGGTGACGGCCTCGGGAGCCAGCGGCGCGACCTTCCCGCATCCTGTTTTCCCGCACGCCAGCAATGCCTCGACGGTCATCAGGCGTGACAGGATGCGGTTCAGGTCATCGACATAGGGCGACAGCGCAGCTTCCGCACGCATGTTGTCTCCGAGCAAGGCCGCAAAGGCCGCCAATTCGTCCACCGTGCCGTAAGCCTCGACCCGTTCGTCGGTCTTGAAAACCCGTTCGCCGCCGACAAGGGAGGTCGTTCCCTTATCGCCTTTTTTCGTGTATACTTTCATATCCGGAAATGTTGTTTCGGCAAATTATTATTGAAAACCAGCAGGTAACCGCGGTTGTCCACCGTCGTCGAACGGTGCGCCGCGACGATTTGCAGGCACATGGCCCGGCGTTCACGCCCGTCGTAGGGGGACATGACCGCTACCGTATTCCCGGCGGCGGCCGCATCGCCGACCAGGGCGAGCGTCTCCGCCCGGGACAGTCCGCGCGTCGCTATGCAGAACTCCGCATCCGCACGATTCAGGCCAAAAGTGGCGTAGCCGCAATGAATCGCCAGGTTTTGCAGCTGCACGGCGCGGCGTTCGGGCACCCCGGCCGCGAGCAGTTCACGGAACAACGCCCGGTCGCCGGGAAGCAGCGTATCGCGCATGAAGACATGGCGCACGACATCGTATACGAAAGGCGAATGCAC
>OGIH01001646.1_pt1 | contig 11481 bp, 9 predicted proteins | sample 1571721 | NCBI WGS metagenome assembly OGIH01 (sample SAMEA2582068, study PRJEB24529) | metagenome | biome: Human gut stool | place: China | collected 2011
TCTTATCCGGTTTCACTTTAAAGTTGGCCTCACCAATCAAATATACACTTCTAGTTTCTCCTGTAAATTGTTCCGGATATAGTAGTGTACTCTTTGAATTCAGCATGACATGTGTACCATCCGGTAATGTAAGTTCACGAATTTCCGCTGTTGGTATATAGCATTCAACCAAATCTTTTTCTGGTCGGTCCTTTTCCAACATCAGATAGATAGAAATGGATGAGACAGCTAACAAGAAAATAGCTGCAGCTCTCCATATAAGCAACTGGTAATTTCTCCGCGAAGTGACAGACTGCATCCCCAGATTCTGCCGCATTCGTTGTATTGATTGTGACATACCATCAGGTACTCTCTGTCCTTCTGCTTGTTTCCAAAGCCCACGAAGAGCCTCATTCTTTTCATCAACATGCTCCTCATCAGCCAACCACTGTTGCACTTTCTTCTGTGTATCGGCTGAATAGTTATTATGGCCGAACAAATCTATGAGTTGTTGAATATAATTTTTCATGAATCTTTTTCTTTCTTTTTTGGGCTTTATACACTAAATACAACTACTACGAACATACTACTTAAAAATATTGGAGAAAAAAATAAAAAAGAGGAGTACCTTCTTTAATTCGATCAATGCCAGATAAACCTGATGCTCTATAGTACGAATAGAAACATCAAGTTTATCAGCTATTTCTTTATGGCTTAATCCTCGAAAACGGCTAAGTTCGAATATTAACCGACGACGCTTCGGCATCTTTTCCAAGGTCAACTGAATAATCAACAGCATCTCCCTATAATATACATTATTCAAGATCTCTTCTTTCTCTGTCAATTCATAAAGAAAAGTCTTTTCTATAACCTCCGCCTGATATTCTTGCTCTACCTGTTGATGCTTAAAGATGTTCAGAACTATATTTCTAGTCATTATAAAGATATAATTGTCTAGTTCTTCGTTATTCAGCCATAACTCCGGCTGCAGCCAAAGCTTACAAAAAACATCTTGAGCCACATCTTCTGCATCACTTTCCGATTTAAGCAGCATTTGAGCAAAGTTCTTTACTTTCGGAAAATTCACAGTAAAAAACCTCTGAAACTTTAATTCAATCTGCTTGTCGTTATTTTCCATCTCTCTAGTATTTTTCAGCGTTAACGGTTAAATCAAATGTACCAAGGTTAAAGAAGTGGTAATATAATATATTTATTACAAGCTTATAATCTGAAAGCAAAATAAAAGATTAATAACACAATAAAAAAATTTTATTACTGTTTTTTTGATTTATTTTTTCAAGTAGCCATTACTACAAAGCTCCCTCAAACAAAACAAATGTATATTACACACCCATAAAAATAAAAAAGGCTTCATGAATCAATGATTCATAAAGCCTATAAAGAATACTCGTACTCGAAGCGGGACTTGAACCCGCACAGCCGCAATGGCCAAAGGATTTTAAGTCCTTCGTGTCTACCATTCCACCATTCGAGCATCCTTTCAAAGAAAGAGCGGAAAACGAGACTCGAACTCGCGACCCTAACCTTGGCAAGGTTATGCTCTACCAACTGAGCTATTTCCGCGTTTTTTCAACGGGTGCAAAGATAAGTAGTTTACTTGTTTCTGCCAAATCTTTTCGAAGGAAAGTTTAAAAAACTATCCTTCGAAAGTCTATTTTATCTCCCAAGCAGTGCTTTCTCTGCCCTCTCCATTCCGCAAAAGTTGAATCCATCGATCACTTGCTGCATCAATGCAGAGATTTCCGCATTGCAAAGGTTGCCAATACTACCTTCATGAGTATGGTGTACTTCTTTTGTATGAGAGAATTTTCCAGCTTCAATATCCAAGCCAACCTTCTTATATGCATCACGAAAAGGCATACCTTCACGTGCCAGACGATTCACTTCTTCCACGCTAAAAATAAGGAGGTATTTATCATCGTCAAGGATATGCTCGTTGACCTTTATTTCATTCATGATGTAAGTTGTCATCTGCAAACAGTCTTTCAATTCCTGAAAAGCAGGCAGGAAAACTTCTTTTATAATCTGCAAATCACGGAAATAGCCGGAAGGCAAATTATTCGCAATCATCATGATCTGTTGGGGAAGCGATTGCAGTTTATTGCATTTAGCACGTGTCAGTTCAAAGACATCGGGATTCTTCTTATGAGGCATAATGCTGGACCCCGTGGTACAGTCATCAGGCAATTTCACGAAACCAAAGTTCTGGCTATTAAACATGCAAGCATCAAAAGCTAACTTAGAAATGGTTCCGGCAATCGTAGCCAATGCAAAAGCAACATTACGTTCCATTTTCCCACGCCCCATTTGAGCATACACAACATTGTAATTCATCGAATCAAAGCCAAGCAAGTCGGTTGTCATTGTCCGGTTCAAAGGAAAGGACGAGCCATACCCTGCTGCAGAACCTAATGGATTACGATTGCACATTTTAAATGCAGCCTGTAAAAACAGCATATCGTCCACGAGACTCTCGGCATAGGCACCAAACCACAAACCAAAAGAAGAAGGCATTGCAATCTGTAAGTGGGTATACCCTGGCATCAAAACGTTTTTATATCGTTCGCTCTGACGAATCAGTACATGAAAAAGTTGTTCTACAGCTTCGGCAACTTCTTTTATTTGCGTACGGGTAAAAAGTTTCAAATCCAATAAGACCTGATCATTTCTGGAACGACCACTATGTATTTTCTTTCCGATATCACCCAAACGACGGGTCAACACCAGTTCTACCTGCGAATGTACATCTTCTACCCCGTCTTCTATGATAAATTCACCTCTTTCAGCCGAGGCATAAATATTCTTCAACTCTGCCAGCAACTGTTCCAGTTCTTCTTTCGTCAACAAACCGATACTTTCCAGCATCGTAATGTGAGCCATAGAGCCGAGCACATCATGCTTGGCCAAATAAAGATCCATCTCACGATCACGACCTACCGTGAAACGTTCGATATCCTTATTCACCTGTACGGACTTCTCCCAAAGTTTCTGTGCCATAAAAAATAAGTTTAAGTGTTAAGTATTAAGCACAACAGCATGAGCCAAAGTGACTACGGTTAATACTTAATACTTGTTTTTTAATATTCAATAACTGCCAGCATATCAACCATCTTCTCCAAGCCTTCCTGAAGAGGTTTCTGTACCATTGCTTTCATAAACGGATTAAGCTCCATTCCGATAGTCACCTTCACCTTGCACTCTTCTTCTGCAGTTTCAACCAGTTGAATCCACATATTAAAGGGAAGTGGAGAGTTAGTTGTTGCCAACTTTATACATTTACATGGATCACGCTCTACAATTTGCAAAGTTAGTTGCCCAACAGGAGGGACACTAAAACTTAACGTGTCCGAATCAAAACTCAAATCCTGTACCTTATCTTTCGGTAAACGATCTTTGACAGCTTCCAGATTACTCAAATCTGAAAGTTTATTATATACGCGTTCCTGACTGTAAGGTATTACCTTGACACTACTCTCAAAATTACTCATAAATTTCTATTAGTATAAAACAAAAAAAGAACAATCCGGCCAAGTATTGTCCGAACAGTTCTTTTTACCAAATATGTTTAATCAAAAAATGAATCTTATTTTCCAGCATCCCAATGAGCAGGGTCTTTACGCCATTCGTTCAATGTCTGTATGTCTTCTTCTTCAATATAACCTGTACGAAGAGCAACATCAAGTACTGCTTCATAATTGGTCAACGTTACCAAAGTCACCTTCGCATTTTTGAACGCCTCTTCAGCTACCGGGAATCCGTATGTATACGCTGCAACCATGCCGATCACTTCGCAACCATCGCGACGAATTGCTTCAACAGCCTTCAAACTACTACCACCAGTAGAAATCAAGTCCTCTACGACTACGACTTTCATACCCGGACGAAGTTCACCTTCAATCAGGTTTTCTAATCCATGATCTTTGGGGGTAGAACGAACATACACGAACGGCAAATTCAATGCATCAGCCACCAAAGCTCCCTGCGGAATAGCGCCTGTAGCCACACCAGCAATCGCATCCACCTGTCCGAATCGTTCTAATATCAGACGTGTAATTTCAATCTTCACAAAATTACGAAGAGAAGGATAGGACAGAGTTTTACGGTTGTCACAGTAAAAGGGGGATTTCCATCCAGAAGCCCATGTAAAAGGGTTAGCGGGTTGAAGTTTAATAGCTTTAATCTTCAACAGTTTCTCCGCAAATAGTCTCTCTAAGTTTTTCATAACTAAACTAACTATTAATTATTTGCCGCAAAAGTACAGAAATTGAACGAGAATAAAAAGAAGAATCCGTTTATTTTTTCAGTCAATTTGTTCCTCTTCATCGGGAACGTCGATACAACGCTTAATATCTTTCAGTTCAAATCCACGACTCATGGCAAATCGCATCAGCTTTCCATTCAATTCATAATCGTCTGCCGCATGGATACTTTTCCGCTTGGAAGCCAGCAGGTCACGCAGAATAGAAAGGTATTCTTCTTCATCAATTTCATTCAGATAACGCCATGCCACATCAGAAGGGATCTTCTTCATGTAAAGCCCCTGGGCTATTTTCATTTTCCCCCACTTGGCAAAGCGGAACTTGTCATTCACAAAAGCCCTGCAGAAACGTTCATCATCAATGAACTTCTCTGATTCCAGTCGGTCAAGAATACGCGCAATGGTATCATAGGCAATCCCCCAACGTTGTAACTTCTCATTTATTTCTGCCCGGCAATGCTCGGCAGTGGAGCAGTAAGAGGCTACGCGATTTAAAGCCTCTTCATCAGTTAATTGTGCACTCATCGGTTAGCTGTAACTATTCTATCTTTTCCAAATATGTCTTTTATAACACGAACATCACGATATTGGTTCATTTCAAGCATATGTGCTGTTTCCCGGCCATAAGCCTGGTTGATTTCAAAATAAAGTTTTCCGCCCGGCAATAACAAATCACTTCCCAGACAGGCTATACGATTATAAAACCGTAAAGGATCCTCGTCAGGAACGAACAAGGCCACCCCCGGTTCCCAATCAAGAACATTAGCGTCCATTTCGTTCTTTTCCGTTTCAGTCACATAAGGCGGATTACTGACGATCACATCAAAAGACGGCACCTTTTCCCAGTCATCGGACAATACATCTCTTTGCAGAAATCTCACCCCGGCTTCCAAATCTTCATTGTTTTTACGGGCAATAGCCAACGCTTCTTCCGAAATATCCCAAGCCTCTACGTCTACATCCGGAAGTTTTTTATCCAGAGAGATCGCAATGCATCCACTTCCCGTACCTATATCTAACAGATGACGGGCATTCGGGTTCTCCTTTACTATTAGCTCTACGAGTTCTGCAGTCTCCGGTCGAGGGATTAACACGCCGGAAGCAACCTTAAAATTCCTTCCACAAAACTCTGCAAAACCGCGAATGTACTGTATCGGTTCATTTTTCTGTAAACGGAATATAATGTTTTCTAATTCACGCTGTTTGCATTCGGATAAAATTATATCTTTGCCCATGTAAATATCGAGCGCATCTAAGCCTAACATGTCGCAACAAATCAGCATTGAAAGAGCTTTTATCTCTTCCTGCGGATAGATTTCCTGCAAAGACTGGCGAATGTAAGCGGTGATACGATTCATATTTTCACAATTTCGGAGTGCAAAAGTAAGAATAATATGGCGAAGAGCACCAAAATGGAAGAAGAAAAATACATGAGGCGTTGCATTGAGCTTGCAAAGAACGGGTTATGCAATGTGCCTCCAAACCCGATGGTAGGAGCTGTTATCGTATGTAACGGACGTATTATCGGTGAAGGTTATCACATTCGTTGCGGAGAGGCACATGCGGAAGTCAATGCAATCCGTTCTGTCAAAGACGAGTCTTTATTGAAACATTCTACGATTTACGTCAGTTTGGAACCTTGCTCCCACTACGGGAAAACACCTCCTTGCGCGGATCTGATTATAGAGAAACAGATTCCGCGCATTGTTATCGGATGCCAGGACCCCTTTTCTGAAGTAGCCGGACGGGGGATTCAAAAACTACGGGATGCCGGACGAGAAGTTACAGTCGGCATATTAGAGAAAGAATGTCAATCACTGATTCGTCGTTTTATTACTTTCAATACACTTCATCGGCCTTTTATCACGTTAAAATGGGCAGAGTCAGCCGATCGTTTTATTGATATAGGACGTACAAGTGGAATGCCTGTGATGCTCTCCTCTCCTCTCACTTCAATGCTAGTACATAAAAAAAGGGCGGAGGCCGATGCTATTATGGTAGGCAGGAGAACTGCTTTATTGGATAATCCGTCGCTAACGGTACGCAACTGGTATGGGCATCATCCAATACGTGTCGTATTAGACCGCACATCATCTCTTCCGAATGATTTACAAATATTCGATGGAAATGTGCCAACATTAGTCTTTACTGAAAAGAAACAGCCAGCAAGAACCAACATCACATATATCTCCATCGACTTCAATCATAACCCACTGGAACAGATTATGGAAGTACTGTATCAACGGAAAATACAATCCTTACTGGTAGAAGGAGGCAGCCAATTGCTGCAATCATTCATTAATGATGAGCTATGGGACGAGGCGTATATCGAGAAGTGCCCCAGCAGGCTACATTCCGGTGTTAAAGCACCCCAAATGAACAATAATTTTAGTTATTCGATAGAAGAACACTTCGAAAGACAATTTTGGCATTATGTTCATCGGATATAGCTAAGATAGTTCTATTCAGGGGGTTTTACGTCGATAAAAACAGTGTTATTATCTATAATTTTATATAAAACTTACCTGTAATGTTCATTATCGGAAAAAATGTTTCTATTTTTGCAACTTGTAAATAAACACAATCTTTCAAATGAAAATAAAGTTTTTATCATTCATTGCGAGTTTTTTCATGGTGTCATTTGTTATAACGTCATGTCTTGATGACGATAATAACATCGAATATAGCCCGGATGCAACTATCCATGCGTTTGCACTTGACACAGCAGGCCTTGGGAGTTATAAATTCACTATTGATCAATTATCACGTGAAATTTATAACGAGGACTCTCTTCCTGTTCATGCCGATACCATCATTGACAAGATTTTAATCAAAACATTAACTACGGCATCAGGCGTCGTAACAATGAAAGACAAAAACGGTAACGATTCTGTCATAAACATCAATGATTCTATCGATCTCCGGAAGCCACTTACTATAAAGGTATGGTCAACAGAAGCATTAGCGGGAATATCTCCTAATCAAACTAAGGAATATACTATTAAGGTAAATGTGCATGACTATGATCCGGATTCGTTGAAATGGAAGTATATAAATGAAATAGATAATCAAATTACAGGAGAACAAAAATCCATTATTTTTGGAAGTGAAGTCTTCACATACTCTATAGATAAAGATGATAATGAATTATATAGACATAAGAATTCTTTAACTAACTTCGGTAGTTGGGGTAAAGAAAAAACTGTGGGATTACCGAAAGGTCAACTTCCGACTTCTATCGTCACATTCCAATTCGACGGAAGCAACGCCATGTTGTATGCAACCTCCAATGGTGATGGCAAAGTGTATGAATCTGAAGATGGAATAAATTGGGAAGTATCTAAAAAGTTTGGAGACAAAGTAGAGTTACTATTAGCGACACTGACAAATAACCAAATCAGCAGAATTTGTTATATAAAGAAAGAAGCAGACAACCAACGCTATTTCTATTATCAAACAAATGATAAACAAATAGAAACTCTTGAAACTTACGACGAAGGAAAAGTACCTGCTAATTTCCCAACTAAAAACATATCCTACACAGTATATGAATCTGCGACAAATATCAAATCTGTCCTTTTGGTGGGAGATACAGAGACGGCGACTTTGGCTGATGACAACGAATTAGAAACGACCATTGTATGGGCGTATGACGGAAGTAAATGGGTTGAGTTCTCAACAACTTCCTCCGTTGCATACTGTCCTAAATATACTCAACCATCTATCATATATTACAATGACTTAGTATATATATTTGGCCAAAATTTCAGTTCTATTTATGTTTCCAATCAAGGGTTATTCTGGAGAAAAGCTAACTCCAAGTTTGCATTCCCTCATAGAGATTGGAGCAAAGGAGGAACTCCAAACCCTAGCGTAGATCCTGAATTCAGAGGTAGAACGAATTACTCAATGGTACTAGACCCTGCGACTCAAAATCTATGGATTATATTTAGTCAAGGAAGTGCCAGCTTCAAAGAAGAGGTAGAAAAAGAAGAAAGCACTAAGTCGACTACAACTGAAACACGTACTTATAATCATGATTCAGAGGTATGGCGTGGTCGTCTTAATCAACTATGGTTTGATTTGGCAAAAGCTGGCAAATAAAAACGTATACGTTTAAAATAAAAAGATGTCCTATATAGAACAAATAGACAAAACTCGGATACCACAACACGTGGCCATCATTATGGATGGAAACGGACGATGGGCAAAACAACGAGGGGAAGAACGTACTTACGGTCACCGTGCTGGCGCAGAAACGGTACAGAATATTACTGAAGATGCTGCCAGACTGGGGATTAAGTACCTGACACTTTATACCTTCTCAACCGAGAACTGGAATCGGCCGCAAGACGAGATAGCGGCTTTGATGAATCTATTGCTAGAATCTATTGAAGAAGAGACACTGATGAAGAACAATATTCGCTTCAACGTAATCGGTGATTTCAAGAAGTTACCGGTTGAAGTTCAGAAAAGTTTGACGTCATGTATAGAACGCACATCCAAGAATAGTGGAATGTATATGGTACTAGCTCTTAGTTACTCATCCCGTTGGGAAATAACAGAAGCGGTACGGCAAATAGCAACGCAGGTAAAAACGGGAGAAATATCTCCCGAGCAAATAACCGATGAGTGTATCTCATCTCATCTGGATACTAATTTTATGCCCGACCCGGATTTACTGATCCGCACGGGAGGAGAAATCCGGTTAAGCAATTATCTCTTATGGCAATGTGCTTATTCGGAGCTTTATTTTTGTGATACCTTCTGGCCGGACTTCGACAAAGAAGAACTCTACAAAGCCATTTGGGAATACCAACAAAGGGAACGCCGATTCGGCAAAACCAGTGAACAGATCAGCTAATATAACTCGAAACATCAAATTATAACATAAATGCATTATCGTATTTCCTTTATATTCATAACGTTTGTCTGCCTGTGCTGCTTTGCGACAACAGGCATTGCGCAAAATGCTAACACTGATGAAGACTCGAAACCTGTCATCTTATACTCCGGAACACCCAAAAAGTATGAGATAGCAGATATTAAAGTCGAAGGCGTAAAGAATTATGAAGACTATGTATTGATTGGACTATCCGGACTATCGGTAGGACAAACAATTACTGTGCCGGGTGACGAAATTACTGGAGCAATCAAACGTTATTGGCGTCATGGTTTGTTCTCAAATGTACAAATCACAGCCGAGAAAATAGAAGGCAACAAAATCTGGTTAAAAATCAGTCTGACACAACGCCCACGTATCGCAGATGTACGCTACCACGGTGTGAAAAAGTCAGAACGTACCGACCTTGAGGCCAAGCTAGGAATGGTAAAAGGTATGCAGATTACTCCGAATACCGTAGACCGTGCCAAAACATTGATCAAACGTTATTTTGATGACAAGGGATTCAAAAATGCCGAAGTAATCATCGCACAGAAAGACGATCCTTCCAGCGAGAATCAGGTGATTGTGGATATTGATATAGACAAAAAGGAGAAAATCAAAGTACACAAAATCACCATTGCAGGAAACACTGCAATCAAGGCTTCCAAGCTGAAAAAAGTAATGAAGAAAACCAATGAGAAAGGTAAACTTCTAAACTTGTTCCGCACCAAGAAATTCGTGCCGGAAAACTTTGAAGCAGATAAACAACTTATCATCGACAAGTATAATGAGCTGGGATATCGTGATGCAATGATCGTTAAAGACAGCGTTTCACAATATGATGAAAAGACAGTAGATGTATATTTGGATATAGACGAAGGTCAGAAATACTATCTTCGTAACGTGACATGGGTAGGTAATACTCTTTATCCGTCGGAACAGTTGAACTTCCTGCTTCGTATGAAGAAAGGCGATGTATACAACCAGAAGTTGTTGAATGAGCGTGTTTCTACAGACGACGATGCTATCGGTAACTTATATTACAATAACGGTTACCTCTTCTACAACCTTGATCCGGTAGAAGTAAATATCGTAGGCGACTCTATCGACCTCGAAATGAGAATCTATGAAGGCCGTCAGGCTACTATCAATAAGATTAAGATCAGTGGTAACGACCGTTTGTATGAAAACGTCGTTCGCCGTGAACTTCGTATCCGCCCGGGACAGCTGTTCAGCAAAGAAGACTTGATGCGTTCTTTGCGTGAAATCCAGCAAATGGGGCACTTTGACCCGGAAAAACTGCAACCGGATATTCAACCGGATCCGATGAACGGAACTGTTGACATAGGCTTGCCTTTGACTTCCAAAGCCAACGACCAGGTAGAGTTCTCTGCCGGTTGGGGACAAACGGGTATCATTGGTAAGTTGAGTTTGAAGTTTACCAACTTCTCCGTAGCCAACCTGTTACACCCGGGTGAAAACTACCGTGGTATCCTGCCGCAAGGTGACGGACAGACATTGACCATCAGCGGTCAGACGAATGCTAAATACTATCAGTCATATAGCATCTCATTCTTCGATCCTTGGTTTGGAGGTAAACGCCCGAACTCACTTTCCGTATCGGCTTTCTTCTCAGTTCAGACTGACATCAGCAGCCGTTACTACAACTCGAGCTATTTCAACAACTATTACAATAGTATGTATAGCGGTTATGGTGGCTATGGTATGTACAACTATGGCAATTACAACAACTATGAGAACTACTATGACCCCGACAAGTCTATCAAGATGTGGGGACTTTCTCTAGGTTGGGGTAAGCGTCTGAAATGGCCGGATGACTACTTTACTTTGTCTGCAGAGCTAGCTTACCAACGCTACAACCTGAAAGACTGGCAGTATTTCCCGGTAACCAACGGTAAATGTAATGACCTCAGCCTTTCACTGACTTTGGCACGTAACTCTATTGACAACCCGATCTTCCCCCGTTCAGGTTCAGATTTCTCATTGTCAGTTCAGCTTACACCGCCTTACTCATTGATGGACGGTAAAGACTATAAGGGATATTATAGTAACCCTGAAACAGGTAGCATTACCCAGGACAACATGAATAAACTTCATAAATGGATAGAATACCACAAATGGAAATTCAAAGGCAAAACGTATACTCCGTTGATGGACCCGATTGCACATCCGAAATGTCTGGTGTTAATGACACGTACTGAATTCGGTTTGTTAGGTCACTACAACCAATACAAAAAATCTCCGTTCGGAACATTCGACGTGGGTGGTGACGGTATGACCGGTTATTCAACTTATGCAACTGAAAGTATCGCTTTGC
>OGIH01001650.1_pt1 | contig 11456 bp, 7 predicted proteins | sample 1571721 | NCBI WGS metagenome assembly OGIH01 (sample SAMEA2582068, study PRJEB24529) | metagenome | biome: Human gut stool | place: China | collected 2011
ACTTACAGTAAAGTTTGCTGATGATGGTAGCTTTCAATATTTGGGGAATGAAATCTTAAATGACGGAATTATGCATATACCAGACTACCAATACCGAATTCGTGAATAGCAACAGAAGAATGATTTGATAATAGTGGTATTCTATGGTAATCTTACGGGCGTAAGAGAAAGGAGGATGGAATGAAAAAATTAAAATTAGTTGGAATATTGGCAGCAGTTGTATTGATAGGCAGTGTGATTTCAATTCCACTTATAAATAACCATACAGCCTATAAGGTGGAAAAGGCATTATGTGAAATCCCGTTGCCAGAGGAAACAGAATTGATAGAGTCGTTGTCACAGGCTGGGAAGCTGACGGGTAACGGAAATGGAATGCAGTATTTCGGAGCAATTTTAATTCGAAGTGATTTGTCTTTGGAAGAATTGGATGCTTACTATTCAGGTTACAGAAGTAATGAATGGGAATGTTTGGTGGAAACTCAGGAAGGGCAGTCCATTGAGGTGATTGATCACGAGACACTACAATTTTCGGAAGAAATAAAGGATAGCGGTTATTACATTCTATATTCATGGGGAAGCGGAAATTCTCTATTGGAAGAACTGGATATACGTGGACATTAAAAGGAGTGTTATAACAATGAAGAAATTTTTGAAAATTATGCTATGTATTATGGGGTCGCTTCTTGCAGTAATTGTAGCATTTTGGTTTAGCATTTCGTATTTGATTTTAATTAGATTATCTACATGTGAAGTGAGGTGTTTTTGTGAGCCTGTGAAACTTTTTCTGTAAAATAACCTAAGTAAGGTCCTTCTATGATACAATAAATATCATTAGGAGGGCCTTTTACTATGGCAAAACAAAAGAAACCAGTTCACAGAGTTGAAATGACTGAAGGAAAAAGGAACATCATCCGCCAGCTTCTCGAAGAATACGATATCGAGACCGCAGAAGATATCCAGGATGCACTCAAAGATCTTCTGGGCGGCACCATTAAAGAAATGATGGAGGCTGAAATGGATGACCATCTTGGATATGAGAAATCCCAGCGTTCTGACAATGACGATTATCGTAACGGTTATAAACGCAAGCAGGTAAACAGTCGATATGGCTCTATGGAAATCGAGGTCCCACAGGATCGGAAATCGACCTTTGAACCACAGGTGGTGAAAAAGCGTCAGAAAGATATTTCTGATATTGATCAGAAGATCATCTCTATGTATGCCAAAGGAATGACCACTCGCCAGATCTCGGAAACGATTGAAGATATCTATGGTTTTGAAACATCAGAAAGTTTCATATCCGATGTGACGGATAAGATACTTCCTCAGATTGAAGATTGGCAGAACCGCCCATTGGATGAGGTATATCCAATCCTTTACATCGATGCGATCCACTATTCTGTGCGGGATAATGGAGTCATTCGTAAGCTTGCAGCCTATGTTATTCTTGGCATTAATGCGGAGGGGAAAAAGGAAGTCCTGACGATTACGATTGGTGACAATGAAAGTGCGAAATACTGGCTGTCAGTCCTGAACGAACTGAAAAATCGCGGAGTAAAAGATATCCTGATCATCTGTGCCGATGGCCTTACAGGCATTAAAGAAGCGATTTCAGCTGCGTTTCCCAAAACAGAATACCAGAGGTGTATTGTCCATCAGGTAAGAAACACCCTGAAATACGTTCCGGACAAGGACAGAAAAGCCTTTGCTGCAGATTTAAAAACCATCTATCAGGCCGCTGATGAGCAGAAGGCTCTGGCTACCTTGGAACGTGTAACTGAAAAATGGACTCCGAAATACCCGAATTCCATGAAACGCTGGAAAGACAACTGGGATGCTGTTTCTCCAATTTTTAAATTTTCAACCACTGTCCGGAAGGTCATTTATACAACCAATGCGATCGAATCACTGAACTCCACATACCGGAAGCTGAACCGTCAGAGAAGCGTATTTCCAAGCGATACCGCCCTGTTAAAGGCCTTGTATCTGGCTACTTTTGAGGCTACGAAAAAATGGACTACCACCATCCGTGATTGGGCTCAGGTTTATGGAGAACTGAGCATTATGTACGAGGGACGCTTACCCGAGTAAGCAAAAGAAGGGTTAAGAAGACAGGCGGGAAACCGCCTGCTCTTGACATGCCCGTAAGCAACTGTTATATATAAAACAAGAACGACAAGCCTGATTCACAAGCTTATCGCTCTTAATTATCATAGAAGAATCTTATTTACAGAGATTTTCTCATACTCTCGTTTTTGTGCGAAAGCACAGTATTATTTCTAGCAGTAGTGCAAATTTATTGCATTGCCATTGGTGTGCAATTTTGGCATAAACTCGTGTAGACACTATCTAGTTAACTATATTTCATTTTGTATTTATTGTAATGTTATTTGAACCAAATCGATTGCTATTTCTTTTGCCAATGTGCTGGATACATTCATACCATCAGTTCTTCCAAGACGCACACAAAAATACACATCTCCTGTTTTACTTTCCGCAACCCCTGTAAACCAAGCGTCAACAACAATACCATCGACTTTTCCCATTCCGGTTTTTCCATATATAGAAATGTCAGTACTATCAACCTCTGATAAAAGCATAACTTGCTTTAATGTATTCTGTGTTTCTTCTGAATAATTCGATTCTTTTCCAAAGATATGCTCCATTACTTCCACTTGTTCTTTGGGTGAAATCATTAAAGAAGATTCAATCCAAAAGCCCGTCAAAGCTCTATTACTATTATTTGTATTTAATCGTCCCTCCCAATCAGAAATATCACAATTACCATATTGGAGCTTATCTAATTCCTTCTGCATTAAATCTTCTCCAATATCATCAATGACCTGTCTGAAATACCATACACAAGAAGTACGAAAAGCTTCTTGAAAATCAATATCTTTATTCCAATCTTCATTCCAAAATATTTCACCACTCCATGTTTTAGTAGAGTTTTCCGTTTCAATAATTCCGTTTTCTAAGGCAATCAAAGAAGAAATAATTTTAAATGTCGAACATGGTGAACTTCTTGTAATTGCAAGATCACGATTATAAATTGTATATTTTTTATTGGATGCATCATATATAACTGCTGTTCCATTCAATCCATTAAAATACTCTGACCAGTCTACCTCTACTATTTCTGGTATTTTCTCTGTGCTTTCATCGGAAAATTCCATACTTTTTTCCATAGAAGTTCTGTTTACTCCATTTTCCAGTGTTTCTTGATTTTCTTTTTGGTTTTCAACCAAGCTTTTTTCCTCTACAGTATACTTACTACCACAGCCAGTTAAAATAATTGCACATATACATGCTGTAAATATCATTTTCAAATAAAATTTATTCTTTGTTATCATTATTATCTTTTCTCCTGTCTTTATATTTTTTTATTTATACCACAAACGTAACATCAACATCACCGTTATTGCAAAGTACTTTTAGTGTTTTTTTACCAATATCTTTATGTTTTGGCAAACTGCTATCACCTTTTTTGACTTCTGATTGAATGACGAAATCCTCATACCTGCTTCCAATCATGCCAGAAATATCCCCATTTTTAACGGTCAAAGTCAAGGTATTTCCTACATCTAAGCTCTCAAAAGTGATGTTTCCGTCGTTAGTCGAAATATCAATGCTTCCCGTAACAGCCAATACTGGAAGTGATATATCTTCATTTGTCGTAGATAGCGTAACAGTATCCAGAAGTGTAGTCGGCATTTGTAATACGATTTTCCGATCTTTGGTAGAGGGTTTTCCCCCGATATAATCCGTCCATTCTTTGTTGTTGGCATTTACCATAGTCAGCACATTTCCATCGGAAACAGAAATATCATAATACTCTTTGCTGTTTTCAGAATATTGGATATGCACCTGTTCGTCGTCAGATAGTGTTACTTCAATTTCTCTGTCCCTCACATCAAGATTTATTTCGTTGACCTTTGTATCCGGCGTAAAACTTTTTTTCTCAAAAGGTTCGCTTTTCCCGAGCAGCCCGCCAAAACAAAGCTACTCATTACAAAACAAAAAGCAAGTGCAAATATTTTTTTCATAGTCATTCCTCCATATTTGATAGATTAGATTTATATTTCTAATTTGTAGTAATATCCAGCTTTATCAATTTCTCCGGTTGAATAAAAAACATAAAAAACGAAAGAAAGATAAAGTTTTTTTGCATTTTAATTGGTGTTATCTATTATCACTATCACTTTTTTAACGACTTGAATTTTTAGACCTCTTAAAATGTGTTTAAAGGCTTTTTCATCAAACCTATTATGCCGAAATCTGTCGTCAAACAAGGTGGAATATTTGAATGCGACCTATAGAAAGCTAAATAAGCAAAGGAGTGTACTTCAAATCAATACTGCCTTGCTAAAGATACTATATTGCTTTACTTTCGAAGCAAGCAAAAGGTAAACTAATACCATTCGGAACTGAGCGCAGAACTATGATAAACTGAGTATTATATATGAAATAGGATTTCAGAGTAAATCAATATCTTGGTTAAAATGTTTGAAAAGCCGCCTGTTATCGATACCCGTTAGATAGATAGTATTTATAACATAAGGTTCAAATCTCTAATTTTAAGTATTCCAAATTGTTATAGAAGCATCCTTATTTATAGACTTTTCTACATATCCTTACAAAAAAGGTGAAATGCTTGAATTCAAGTATTTCACCTATATCGTCATAGAAGAATCTTATCTATGGTTCTTTTTGAGAGTTTCTAAGATAAAACTTTTGTAATTGTATTTTGGTATATTAATTTATTTTTGAGTGAATCAATTTTTATGATATTAAATCAAAGATGATTTTTGTGGCATCTGCTATCAGTTTATTGTCATATTCTGCATCTTGTTCTGCTTTTTTTGAAAGTACAGCTACAAATATAGGTTTTTTATTTGGGGGTGTTACAATAGCGATATCATTTCGTGTTCCGTAAGAACCAGCACCACTTTTATCTGCCACAATCCAATCACTTGGTACACCAGCGCGAATTAATTCATCACCAGTTGCATTATTTGACATCCAATCTATAAAAATCTCTTTTTTATCATCTGACAATATATCTCCAGTTGCATATTCTTTTAAATTTAAAGCCAATTGTTTAGGAGTACTAGTATCTCTTATATCGCCAGGTACAGCATCATTCAATTCAGTTTCTATTCTAGAAGGCTCACTTACAGTATCACCAATTTTACTTAATGATTGTTTAAAACCATTAGGTCCATCAAGAAGAGTAAATTGTAGATTTCCAGCAGTATTATCGCTTTGTCTAACTGCAGCATCACATATTTCTCTAATAGTCATTCCAGTATCTACTTTATCTTTTGCAACTGGTGCATAAGATAAAACATCTTCTTCTTCAAAATATATTACATTATCAAGTTCTTCAATAGAGTATTTTTCTAAAATGGCACCGGCAGCTAAAGCTTTATATGTTGAACAGTATGCAAATCTTTCATCTGCATTATAAGAAATTTCTTTATTAGTTTCTGTATCAAGTGCATAAATTCCTAATGTAGCATCATATTTTTCTTCCAGTTCTTGAAATAGAAAATCATAATCTGCATTAACATTTTCATTGCCATCAGAAATGTTTTCTTGATTATTACTACATCCAACAGATAATAATATGACAAAGATCATTAAAATACTTATGGTAATTTTGTTGTGTTTCATAACTTTATCCTCCTAAAATATAGATTATACATAGAATTTTGAATTTTTGAAGCATTTATATCATTTCATATAGCTAACTTATGCATTTGTAATATATTATCTCCACCTTTCAAGTTTTTCATTGCAAATCCATAATAAAATAGTAGTATTTACATTTTAAAGGATATGAGAGTTGTATTTGTCACAATATATAATTCTTTATTTAGGTTAAATTTAGTAAACCATTCATTTTAGTTGTGCTTACGAACTATAATCCAACATAGTTTATCTTTTCTCAACATATTTGTATTAAGATTTTGAAAATGTTTTGTCACCTCTCTTTATAAATAAAATGAATTCTATATGTATTTGTCAATATAAAATTTTAGTTGAGAAAATATAGCAATAAGTCTATTGTGTGAAGCACGCTTTAAATATTACAATAGTAATATTTAAAAGTCAAGCAAAATTTAAAATAATTTTTCCTATTGTATCTGAGCATAAAAAGTGAACTGAACCAATAAAAACGGACAATGACAAAAAGCCCCCTTATTTAAAATAATAGAATCACATAAGGAGCCTGTGGTTTCAACAAAAAACACTTGATTATATGAGCAGGTTTTGTTATAGCAAAAAGTAAATACACGCATATCAAATAATTGAACCAAAGCTGATTGCTATGTGTAAAGTAGGAAAAACCAATCCGTAAGCTTGTAAAATACTTTTAATTAGAGATTCGACAAATTGAAAACTGAATCAATTACTATAATCGGGAATAGACTCGTCTTATTGCTGGGCTTCTGCTAAAATACAGAGGACGTCCTAAAAAACAGACAGAACCAGCTAGTATCAGAGAATATCAGTAAGAAATTGAGTGCCTGAAGATGAAAAATGAACTTTTACGGAATTTTCTGCGATTAGAAGAACGGATGTGAGAGTACAGGTGCAATATGAGGTTATATACAGACACAGAGTATGCGATACATTATCAATGATGTATCATTTCTTTTAGGTATCTTGCTGTGGATATTATGATTTTCGAAAACAATCATGCAATTTATGAAGAAATATGGATAGAAAGTTGCTGACACAGAAAATGGGTAATAGATATTTCTTATATGTATATATAACAGGATATTTTATATCTGTTAGTCATTTTTTATAACCATAAGTATGTCCAGTTAAAAACAGGAGTGGCATTGCCACTCCTGTTTTTAACTCAAATATTATTATCTTAACAAGAATGTTTTTTATATGCTGTCCACACAATATGGGTAGTTTATCTTTTTGTGTACCATCCTTTTATCAATTTAAAGAATTGTGTTGAACTAAACTGATTGAGTTATGTTGTTTTTTCCTATCTATATGATTGTTACTTTTATAATTTATAAATATTCATATCAGATAATATAGAAAGTGTAATTTCAGATGCAATACTGCCAGTTGCATTATCTATAGCTTGAATATTTGTTGCAAAAAAATATGTATGATTTTTAGATTCCACGAAACCTATAAACCAACCGTTTACATTTTTTTCTTCAATACATCCAGTACCAGTTTTACCATAAATTGTGCAATTAACATCTGAAAATAGCTGGATACTTTCTTTTGTAGTTTGAATGTTTTCTGGCGTAAATCCAAAATCATTAAAGTATAATGACGTTAAAAGTTCTACCTGTTCTATAGGAGAGATTTTTAAGGAGGATTCCATCCAATATGAAGAAAGTTCTCCATTTATGTTTTGATTTCCATATCCAATTTGTTCAATATAAGATTGCAAATTAGATTTACCTAACTTTGCATCCAAAGCTTGAAAATACCAAGTAACAGAAGAATTCATTGCAGAAAACAGAGTTTGGTCTTCATTCCATGATTCAAATGGATAATTCTGTTGAGGACAGGAAATAAAAGAATTTTCTGAAGTAATAATATTTTCTTCTAAAGCAAATAGAGCATCATATATTTTATAAGTAGAGTTGGGAGATATTCGTATAGTTGCCTGTTCTATATCGTATATATTCCAATTATCTTTCTGTAAATCGTAAAGCACAAAACTTCCTTTGTACCCATCAAAATATGATGAGAGATCTACAAGCGTAATCTTTTTTGAGGAAGTATCCCAAGTATAGCATTCCTCCGATGCATATGTGGACAACATAGGAGAGCAACCAAAAAGTAAAATAGCTGTCATTAAAAAAGCAATCAATCCTTTTATTCGTTTCCAATAGGTAGGATTTTCATAAGAAGCAATGTTAAGAATACGGCGTTTAATTTGCTTCATATTTCCGCCAAGTCCAGCTACAAATGGAAATGGAGTGGTAGAAATTTTTTCAGCAAAATTAATCAATGTATTTCCATAGTTAATATAGTCCTTATATTCAAGCATTTTTAATACAGAACTATCACAAGCAATTTCCCTATCATGACACATTTCTTTTAGCGCAACCAATACAATAGGATTAAACCAATAAATAATTCTAATAAGAATCATAAAATAGTTAGTAATATTATCCCTATATTTGTAATGTTGTAACTCGTGTAGCAACATATATCGTAAATCAGAAGTATTATAATCAGAAATCAAATGTATCGGCAAATAAATGCATGGTTTCCAAATACCAACGATGATGGGAGATTTTAAAAAAGCAGTACTGTAAATGGGGATATCCTTTTTTAAATTCATCTCATCTAAACAACTATAATAAATTTTTCGTACTTCAACATTTTGCAAAGATAGAGCGGATTTTTTTAACATATGTAAGCGTAAAACTGATTTTGTAACCAAAATAATCATTGTTAGTACACCTATAATCCAAACAGCTCCTAAAATCAATCCAAATATTGATGATGTATCTTGAGTGATAGAAAGTGTAAAGTCATTCATCCAATTCATATTATTTTCAAAAATTGTTTCATTGGTTGTATGTGATACAATATCATTATTTGGTAATTCTGATTGTGGAATGTTACTAAATAACGCAAATATGGAAAAAAATTTTGTTGGCTTTGATGGTACAAAAGGGATTAACAACAATATAAATAATAAGAACCATAAATTATATTGCATACGGCTAGTTAAAATTTTTTTGAATAATTTTTTAACTACTAAAAGGATTCCAATGATACAGCTAATCCATAAATTACAAATGAGAAAGCGTATCATAAAATCACTCATATTACTTTCCTCCTTTTTGTGACATTTTTGTGAGAATGGAACGGAGTTCCTCTATTTCTGTTGTAGGTAATGCATCATCTTCGAGATAAGAGGATATCATAGCTGTTATTTTACCATTATAATAACGATTTAAAAAAGAATGACGTTTTTGTTGAATATATTCTGATTCGTTGAGCCTGTGAAACTTTTTCTGTAAAATAACCTAAGTAAGGTCCTTCTATGATACAATAAATATCATTAGGAGGGCCTTTTACTATGGCAAAACAAAAGAAACCAGTTCACAGAGTTGAAATGACTGAAGGAAAAAGGAACATCATCCGCCAGCTTCTCGAAGAATACGATATCGAGACCGCAGAAGATATCCAGGATGCACTCAAAGATCTTCTGGGCGGCACCATTAAAGAAATGATGGAGGCTGAAATGGATGACCATCTTGGATATGAGAAATCCCAGCGTTCTGACAATGACGATTATCGTAACGGTTATAAACGCAAGCAGGTAAACAGTCGATATGGCTCTATGGAAATCGAGGTCCCACAGGATCGGAAATCGACCTTTGAACCACAGGTGGTGAAAAAGCGTCAGAAAGATATTTCTGATATTGATCAGAAGATCATCTCTATGTATGCCAAAGGAATGACCACTCGCCAGATCTCGGAAACGATTGAAGATATCTATGGTTTTGAAACATCAGAAAGTTTCATATCCGATGTGACGGATAAGATACTTCCTCAGATTGAAGATTGGCAGAACCGCCCATTGGATGAGGTATATCCAATCCTTTACATCGATGCGATCCACTATTCTGTGCGGGATAATGGAGTCATTCGTAAGCTTGCAGCCTATGTTATTCTTGGCATTAATGCGGAGGGGAAAAAGGAAGTCCTGACGATTACGATTGGTGACAATGAAAGTGCGAAATACTGGCTGTCAGTCCTGAACGAACTGAAAAATCGCGGAGTAAAAGATATCCTGATCATCTGTGCCGATGGCCTTACAGGCATTAAAGAAGCGATTTCAGCTGCGTTTCCCAAAACAGAATACCAGAGGTGTATTGTCCATCAGGTAAGAAACACCCTGAAATACGTTCCGGACAAGGACAGAAAAGCCTTTGCTGCAGATTTAAAAACCATCTATCAGGCCGCTGATGAGCAGAAGGCTCTGGCTACCTTGGAACGTGTAACTGAAAAATGGACTCCGAAATACCCGAATTCCATGAAACGCTGGAAAGACAACTGGGATGCTGTTTCTCCAATTTTTAAATTTTCAACCACTGTCCGGAAGGTCATTTATACAACCAATGCGATCGAATCACTGAACTCCACATACCGGAAGCTGAACCGTCAGAGAAGCGTATTTCCAAGCGATACCGCCCTGTTAAAGGCCTTGTATCTGGCTACTTTTGAGGCTACGAAAAAATGGACTACCACCATCCGTGATTGGGCTCAGGTTTATGGAGAACTGAGCATTATGTACGAGGGACGCTTACCCGAGTAAGCAAAAGAAGGGTTAAGAAGACAGGCGGGAAACCGCCTGCTCTTGACATGCCCGTAAGCAACTGTTATATATAAAACAAGAACGACAAGCCTGATTCACAAGCTTATCGCTCTTAATTATCATAGAAGAATCTTATTTACAGAGATTTTCTCATACTCTCGAAAGTTTGTTAGAACGTATTCTCCATTTTTAGTATATTTTGTATGTGTGGCTTTAGCTTATTTTCTTTGTTTTTATTTATTTCCCAAATATAATGCTGCCTTAGCCTATTTGGGCTTTTTAATTATATATACATATATTGATATTGGGGTTTTTATTTTAGGTTTTTTTATGGGAAAAATCATTGTCAAACGCAGCATTGACATTAGCTTTTTGCTGTGTCTAATATATGCATTAATTTCTTTCGGGTTGATGCTCTTGATAGGTTCTCTGAAATACGTTTTTTATGATTATATGTATAGTAACTTTACGTTTACATTTTCAATCTTCATTGAATCATTAGGTGATAGAGATAGTTTGTTTGTTTCAATTGGGACATTGATATCTTTTTTTATTGGAGAAATTGTAGAATACATCAATAATAAATCTAATTCTTGACGTATAGAACTGGATAGTTGAAACGCTTTTATGCATAAAGTGAAAATAAAAAAAACGGGCAAAGGATTATACGACTATGACCTTTACCCGATTTTTTTATTTCCATATATTCATGTCAGACAAAATAGACATGGTTATTTCAGTAGCGTTGCTTCCGGTAGCATTGCTGTCAGCACCAATGTTGGTAGCAAAAAAGTATGTATTATCTGCAGTTTCGATATAGCCTATAAACCAACCATTCACATCTTGTCCGTTTACTCGTCCGGTTCCAGTTTTTCCGTAGAATGATCCGGCATCGGAAGAAGAAATGCATATGGAATCTTTTACTGCATTGATGTTTTCAGGGGCAAAGCTTAAACTGTTATTTTGCAGCTTAGTTAAAAGTTCGACCTGTTCTACCGGGGAAATTTCCAAGGAAGATTCCATCCAATAGGTGGAGAAATCGCCGCTCATGTTCTTATTTCCATATCCGATTTTCTTGATATAATCGTAAACGGAAGTAGTACCAAGTTGTTCGTCCACTGATTGGAAG
>OGIH01001659.1_pt1 | contig 11404 bp, 9 predicted proteins | sample 1571721 | NCBI WGS metagenome assembly OGIH01 (sample SAMEA2582068, study PRJEB24529) | metagenome | biome: Human gut stool | place: China | collected 2011
GCGCACGCCGCAGACGAGGTCCACCGGATTGAAGTGCGTGGCCGACTGCATCAGCGGCAGGTCGTCGGGCGCGATCTGGCTCGACTCGGCGATCTGAAGCGACTCCGTGCCGTCGGGGTTCCCGACCCAGAACGGGCCGCCGCCCGGCTCGCCCTCGTTGCGGACCATGCCGCAGACGCGGATCGGACGGTCCAACACGGCGCGCAGCAGCGCCGAATCGTACTCGGCGGGGAGTTTCACGCAGAGCTGTTTCTCGATGAATTCGGCGATGGGTTCCAGCTCGGCGCCGCCCACTTCGAGGGCCTTGAGGTACTCGAAGGCGCGCCCCTGGAGGTCGAGCAGAACCCCTGCAAGCACCTTTTTATAACGGACCGTGTCCCCGCGGCGGGCATCGGTCGTCACGTTGTCGATGTTCTTGATGAACACCAGGTCGGCGTCGATTTCGTTCAGGTTCTCGACTAACGCGCCGTGCCCCGCCGGACGGAACAGCAGCGTGCCGTCGTCCTGCCGGAAAGGCGTGTTGTCGGGATTCACGGCGAGGGTGTCGGTCGAAGGTTTCTGCACCGAGAACGAGATGTCGTAACGGATGCCGAAACGCTGTTCGTACACGGGTACCTTTTCCGCCAGGAGGGTTTCGAAGCCCGCGATGTGCTCGGGCGACACGGTGAAATGGATCCGGGCCACGCCTCTGGCCGCGGCATAGACCGCGCCCTCCACCAGGTGCTCCTCGACCGCCTTGCGCGCCCCTTCGGGATAGGCATGGAAGGTCACCAGCCCCTTGGGCTTCTGCCCGTAGCCGAGCCCGTCCTTTACGATGGCACGCACGGTTGCCTTGTCGTCGGCATCGGGCGGCAGCACGGCCTTGAGTTCCGGCCAGAAGGCGAAGCGCCCGATATTGTCCAGCAACGTGTCGATGCCCTTGCCGCGCTTACCCTCGTTGACGAACTCGAACAACTCCTTGAACATACGGGTCGCGGCACCCGAGGCTGGCACGAATTTCACGATGCCCAGGCGGTCGGCCTCCCGTTCATAACGCGCCACGGCGGCGGCAGCCTCCGCGTCGCCCACGACCATCACCCCGTCGCCGGGCGATGCGGCGCGCACAACCTTCAGGAAGGGGAACCCGCGGCGGAAATTCTCCAGCTGGCGCTCGACCGCGTCGGGAGTCAGCCCGTGTTTTTCGATCTGCTGTAAATCTTTTTCGGTAAACATGGTTCTATCGTCTTTAGTTTTTCGTCGGATCGGAATTATCTTCAAAGATAACGAAATAATTTCTAACTTTGCACATCATGATCCGAGAATTTCACCAAACCAGCCTGCGCGGACGCAACAGTTTCGGCGTCGAGCAGCACGCCGCCCGGCTCGTCGAATTCGAGACCGAGGAGGATCTGCACGCGATTTTCGGCGGCGGAATCCCCGACCGCTGGAGCGTCCTGAGCGGCGGCAACAACATACTTTTCACACAGGACTACGACGGGCTGCTGCTGACCCCCGTCTCGCAGCGGATCGCCCTGCTCGGCGAAGAGGGGGGCACGGTACACGTGCGCGCCGACGCCGGGGTCGAATGGGACGACCTGGTGGAGTGGGCCGTACAGCGCGGATTGTGGGGGCTCGAAAACCTCTCGCTAATCCCGGGCAAGGCCGGGGCGGCGCCCGTGCAGAACATCGGCGCCTACGGCTGCGAGGCGAAGGACGCGATCGAGCGGGTACACATGTTCTGCGTGGAAAACTGCAAATGCATGACGCTCGACGCCGCGCACTGCTGTTTCGGTTACCGCGAAAGCATCTTCAAGCACGACCTGCGGGGACGTGTCGTCATCACGGCGGTGGACATCCGCCTTTCGCGTACGCCGCAACCCCGGCTGGGGTACGGCGACGTGGAGCGCGAAGTCGAATCCCGCGGCGGCACGACGCTGCGCAACATCCGCGAGGCAATCTGCGCCATCCGCCGCGCCAAACTACCCGACCCGAAGGTGACGGGCAATGCAGGGAGCTTCTTCAAAAACCCGGTCGTCGATGAATCCGTGGCGCAGCAACTGCGGGCCCGCTGGCCCGACATGCCGCTCTACCCCGCCGCCCTTTCGGGCAAGGCCAAACTCGCCGCCGGGTGGCTCATCGACAAGGCGGGGCTGAAAGGCTGCCGAAGCGGACGGGTAGGCATCCATGAACGGCAGGCACTGGTATTGGTGAACCTGGGAGGCGCCACGGGCGGCGAGATACTCGATTTCGCCCGCATGGTACAGGCCCGCGTACACGAAAAGTTCGGCATAGAGATAGACACCGAAGTCAACATATTGTAATATGGCACTTTTAGAGGCTTTCCAGAGGTATGTCGCCGAGAATGACCTGGCGACGCACGACGACCGCATCCTGCTGACCGTTTCGGGGGGCGTGGATTCGATGGTCATGCTGTCGCTTTTCACCCGCAGCGGCTATTCGGTGGGCGTGGCGCACTGCAATTTCCAGCTGCGGGGCGCCGAGAGCGAAGAGGACGAGGTGCTGGTGGAAGAGGAAGCGAAGAAGTACGGCGTGGAGTTTTACAACAAGCGGTTCGAAACCACGGCCGAAATGGAGCGCACGGGCGAGTCGATGGAAATGGCGGCACGACGCCTGCGCTATGCGTGGTTCGACACCCTGAGCCGCGGGCAGGGCTACACGGCCGTGGCGATCGCCCACCATGCCGACGACTCGATCGAGACGTTCTTCATCAACCTGCTGCGCGGCACGGGGCTGCGCGGGCTGACGGGCATCTCGACGCAGGTGGGCAGGATCATCCGTCCGCTGATGTTCGCTTCGCGCAAGGAGATCCTCGAATATGCCGTAGCCAACCGCATCCCGTTCCGCGAGGATTCGTCGAACCGCTCGACCAAATACCTGCGCAACAAGATCCGGCTCGGACTGATCCCCCGCATCCGGGAGATCAACCCCAAGTTCACGAGCCTCATGAGCCGCAACCTGGCACGCCTGACCGATGCCCAGCTATTCATCAACCACGGCATCGAACGTATCCGCGGCGAGGCGGTGACTTCGGCGGACGGGTTCGACACGATCCACCTCGACCGCATCGACCCGGCATTCCCGCAGGAGTTCGTGATTTACGAGTTGCTGAGTTCGGCCTACGGGTTCAAGGGCGACGTCGTCGACTCGCTCTGCCATTCGCTCCGGCACGACATGACGGGGCGACGCTTTTATTCGCGCGAACGGGTGGCCTACGTCGACCGCGGCACCATCGTCGTGGCGCCGATCACCCCCGACGACGCCTGCATGACGCAGGTGGAAAGGGGTGCACAGCGGAGCTACTGCGGCAATTCGGTGCTCTACTTCGAGTATACGGACATCGACACGATCAAGAATTTCGGCGTACCGGAGCATATCGCCCAGGTCGATGCCGACCGCTTGCAATTCCCGCTCACGCTGCGCCGCTGGCGCGAAGGCGACTCCTTCGTGCCGTTCGGCATGACGGGGCGCAAGAAAGTGAGCGATTTTTTGATCGACGCCAAGGTCTCGATGGCCGAAAAACAGCGGCAGTTCGTACTGCTGTCGGGCGGCGAGATCGTATGGCTCGTCGGCCGCCGCATCGACGACCGCTACCGCCTGACGCCCGACACGGAGAACGTGCTGCGTATCACCAAAGAAATCGTCTGACATGGCTAAAAGCGTACTGAAATTCAAGGATTCCGTCGCCGCATACGAACAACTCGCCGGCCAGATCGCCGCACGGCGGTTCGTCCCCATCTACCTGCTCATGGGCGAAGAGAGCTACTTCATCGACGCCATCGCCGAGCAGATAGCCACGACCGTGCTGGGCGAAGCCGAACGGGCTTTCAACCAGCTCACCGTCTACGGCAGGGACTCCGAGGCGGGGCAGGTCATCAACCTCTGCCGCCAAATGCCGATGATGGGATCCTACCAGGTCGTCATCCTCAAGGAAGCGCAGCAGCTGCGCGGGCTGGACAAGCTCTCGCTCTACACCCAGAAGCCGTCGCCGACGACGATCCTCGTAATCTGCCACAAGGAGAAAAACGCCGACAGGCGTTCGGCCTTCTACAAGGGTTGCGCCGCCAACGGCGCGGTGCTCGAGTCGGTGCGTCCGCGCGACTACGAGATCGCCTCGTGGCTCCAGCGATTCATCGCCGGGAAAGGGTTGGCCATCGACACGAAGGCGCTGTCGATGCTGACCGACCACCTGGGCACCGACATTTCGAAAATCTCGAACGAGCTGGGCAAACTGGTCGTCTCGCTGCCCGAAGGCACGAAGCGCATCACCGACGCCGACATCGAGGCCAACATCGGCATCTCGAAGGACTACAACAACTTCGAGCTGTGCAAGGCCGTGGCAACCCGGGACATGGCGCGGGCACTGACGATCGCGGAGCATTTCGCCCGCAACCCCAAGGACAACCCGCTGCTGGTCACCGTACTGGCGCTTTTCGGGCAGTTCAAGGAGCTCTTCGTCGTGAACTACCTCCGCTGGCTCTCGCGGCACAAGGGGGTCGCATTCCCGCCCGACACGGAGCTGATGCGCATCCTCAAGAAGAGCAACGTCTACGTCATCGGCGAGATCAAGCAGAACGCCGTCAACTGGGACAACCGCAAGGTATTCAACATCCTCGGCCTGCTGCGCGAATACGACGCCAAGAGCAAGGGCATGAACGCCGGGGGTGCATCGGACGGCGAACTGCTGCGCGAACTGCTGCTCAAAATCTTCATGCTCTGATGCGGGAAGTCTACCTATACCAGACCGTACATGTCCTCGACGGGGAGTGCCTCTGCCTGCGGGAACACCTGGCCGTACTCGACCGCTGGTCGCGCACGCTCTTCGGGTGCCCGGGGCCACACGACGCCCGGGAGGTCGGGACGGCCGTCGCGGCGGTGGCCGGACGGGAAGCCCCCGGCAGCGACCGTTCGAAATTCGTGCGGCTCGTCCTGCCGGCATCGGGCTCCCTGCGGCTGGAATTCGAAGGCGTTTCGCTCTACCGCGGCTACGACCTGCGCAGCCTGATGCCCGAAGCCGTGACGCTGCAATACGAACCGCCGCTGTTCGACGCCCCCACCTCGGCACGCGAGGCCGCCGTAGAGCTGGCACGGCAATACGCCGGGTTGCAGGGTGCGAGCGTCGCCGTACGCTGCGACCGCAACGGGACTCTCATGGCGGCCGACGAAGCGGCGCTGTTCGCCATCCGGGGCAGGCGGGTCTACGCCCCGCCGGGCGAAGCGAGCATCGGGCGCAGCCTTGCAGTCAGGAGCATCCGCGCCGCCGGGCTGGAACTGGCCGAAGCGCCCGTCGGGCGCGACGACCTGCCGCGCATGGACGAACTTTTCTTCATCGACCACCGGGGCGTCACCGCCCTTTCCCGCTGCGACGGGCAGCCCTACATGGCCATCTTCGCCGAACGCATCGCCGGGGCGCTCCGCGGGCTGTTTCCGAATATGTAGAAACCCTCCCGGGACGGCACACGCTATCTTCGCCGCAAAACCCGGAAACCATGAAAAAATACCTTTTCCTTTACGCCGTCCTCACAACGGCGCTGCTGGCATACGGCTATGCCCGTTACCGCCACGAAACCCGCCGCCTCACCCAGAACCAGGATGCCCTGGCCTCCGGCATCGAACACTACCGCACCCGGCTAGGACAAGAGGCCGCCTCGGTGCAGGCATTGCGTCTGCGCTGTGCCGAATTCGAACGCCTCCGCGCCGAGGATGCCGCCTCCATCCGCCGGCTCGGCATCAAGCTCCGGAGGCTGGAAGCCGCCGCAAAAACAGTCACCGCCACGAGCGTCGACCTGCGCACGCCCGTCCGCGACACCGTCGTCCTGCTCCGCCGGGACACGCTCCGAATCCGCGACACCCTGAAACTATTCCGCTGGCGCGACGCCTGGGTTACGGTCGAAGGGCGTATCCGCACCGACTCGGTCGCCTGCCGCGTGCAGAGCACCGACACCCTGCGGCAGGTCGTGCACCGCGTCCCGCGGCGCTTCCTCTTCATCCGCTGGGGCACGAAGGCCCTGCGCCAGGAGATCGTATCGTCGAATCCGCATACGCGGATCGTCTATTCGGACTATGTAAAGTTCGAACGGTAAATTAATTCGCATTTTTTAACCCGGTATTCCCAAATATTATTACCTTTGTCCGATATGGAAAGGTCTGCTATTTTCCCCGGGTCGTTCGACCCGTTCACCCGCGGCCATGCGGCACTGGTCGACGAGGCCCTGAACCTCTTCGACCGCGTAGTCATCGGCATCGGCAACAACACCTCGAAACAGGGATTGCTGACCGTCGTCAACCGCAAACGGCTGATCGACGACCTCTATGCCGGGAATGCACGTGTCGAAGCCCGGATTTACACGGGGCTCACGGGCGAATTCGCCGAGGAGATGGGAGCCTGCGCCATTATCCGCGGCGTGCGGAACACAACCGACTTCGAATACGAACGCACGATGGAGGCCACCAACCACCGGATCTACCCCGACATCACGACCGTGATGCTGTTCACCCCGGCGCCCGTGGCCGACATTTCGTCGTCGACGGTACGCGAAGTGCTTTCGTTCGGCCGTTCGGTGGAAGAGTTCATGCCCGTGGGAGTAGATATTAACAAATACCTATAATTATTTTATGATGGAATTCACAGCCGAAATGATCGCCGGATTCCTGGGCGGTGAAATCGTCGGCAACAAAGAGGCGAAAGTACACACCGTATCTTCGATCGAGGAAGGCAAGGCCGGCTCGCTCAGCTATCTTACCAATCCCAAATACGAAGCCTATATTTACACTACCGGAGCGTCGGTCGTGCTGGTCAACCGCACGTTCGAACCCGCGCAGCCGCTTTCGGCGACGCTCATCAAGGTCGACGACGCAGGCGCCTGCGTCCTGAAACTCCTCGAAATGTACAATGCCGCAAAACCCCGCCGCAGCGGCATAAGCCCGCTGGCCTCGGTCTGCGCCGAAGCCCAGGTGGGCGAAGGGTGCTACATCGGCGACTTCGCGGTCGTCGAAGCCGGCGTGAAGATCGGCAACGGATGCCAGATCTATCCGCAGGTATACCTCGGAACGGGCGTAAGTGTGGGAGAAGGCACGATCCTCTATCCGGGGGTCAAGGTCTCCGAAGGCTGTTGCATCGGACGCAACTGCATCCTGCACGCGGGCGCCGTGATCGGCGCCGACGGATTCGGATTCATGCCCAATGCCGCAGGCGGGTTCGACAAGATACCCCAGCTGGGCAACGTCGTGATCGAAGACGACGTGGAGATCGGCGCCAATACCTGCATCGACCGCGCCAAAACCGATTCGACGGTCATCCGGCGGGGCGTGAAACTGGACAACCTGATCCAGATCGGCCACAACGTGCAGGTCGGCGAGAACACCGTCTCGTCGGCACAGACCGGCATCGCAGGCACCTCGAAGGTGGGCAGCAACTGCTTCCTCGCGGGGCAGGTGGGCATCGCCGACCATGTCAACGTCGGCAACAATGTGAAGATCGGCTCGAAGAGCGGCTTGGACAAGAACGTGCCCGACGGCGAGATCCGCTTCGGCTACCCGGCGCTGCCCGGCATGCAGTACCACCGTTCGGCGACGGTCTTCAAACGGCTGCCCGAACTCGAAAAACGCGTGAACGAGCTGGAGAAGCAACTCGCAGCATCAAAAAAATAACCAACATCTTCGCATTATGAAAAACTTATTCCTTTTCGCAACAGCCGCAGCCGTGCTGTGCAGTTGCAGTAACCAGCCCAAGTACATCATCGACGGCGATATCGCCGGGCTCGAAGGAACGGTCTACCTGTACCAGGGCGACAGCCTGATCGACTCGGCAGCCGTCAAGGCAGGCAAGTTCCAGTTCAGGGGCAACGCCCAAACGCCGGGCGTACACTACCTGCTCGACTCGCGCGAAGGGCGCCCGCAGGCTTTCGCCATGCAGTTCATCCTCGAACCGGGCAACATCTCGATCAAGAGCGACGCCGAGGATCCACAGGTTCGCCATACCACCGGCACGCCGGCCAACGACGCCAGCGACGCCTATTCGGCAGCCAGCCGTGCCCTGATCAAGGAATACCGCGACCAGGCGACGCCCGACGAGCGCCGCGAGGCCATCGAAAAGGAGTTCGAACAACTGACGCTTACGACGATCGACAACAACCGCGACAATTTCTTCGGCGTGGCGCTGATGCCCAACCGGGCCTACGAACTTTCGGGACAGGAAACCCTGGACGAAATCGCCAAGTTCTCGCCCGAGATGCAGCAGACCAAGGAACTGACCGAGCTGAAAACCTCGGCCGAACAAAAGCTCAAGACCGACGTCGGCCAGCCCTACATCGACATCGTGCAGAACAACGCCGAAGGAGAGCCCGTATCGCTCAAGTCGGTGATCGACAACCCGGCCAACAAGTACACGCTCGTGGACTTCTGGGCTTCGTGGTGCGGCCCCTGCATGGGTGAGGTTCCCCACCTGAAGCAGACCTACGACAAGTTCCACAAAAAAGGCTTCGAAATCTACGGTGTCTCGTTCGACCGCGACCGCGACAAGTGGCTCGCCGCCGTCAAGGACAACGGCATGGACTGGATTCATGTCAGCGAGCTGCAACAGTTTGACAACCAAGCTGCCAAAGACTATGCGGTACAGGGCATCCCGTCGAATTTCCTGATCGACGCCCAGGGCAAGATCGTAGCCAGAAACCTGCGCGGCGAAGACCTCTACAAGAAAGTGGAAGAGCTCCTCGGAAAGTAGCCCGTCCCGAATAAAAAGCCCCTCCGAGCCGCAAATGCCCCGGAGGGGCTTTTCGATAAAACCACCCCGTCCTATGAAAAAAACACTCCTTTTCGCATCGGCCGCAGTCCTGTTATGCGGTTGCGGCACCGGATCCAAATACGTCGTTGAAGGCCACATCGCCGGGCTCGAAGGCACCGTCTACATGTTCGAGGGCGACAGCCTGATCGACTCGGCCGTCGTCGAAGGCGGCAAGTTCCGCTTCGAAGGCCCGGCGGACATCACCGCCCGGCGCACCGTCACCGATTCGCGCGAAGGGGAGGTGCAGCGGTTCGGAACGATGTTCTTCCCCGAACCGGGGACGGTTTCGATCGAGGACACCCCCGACGCCCCGGCCGGGTCAACGCGTGTGACGGGCACTCCGGCAAACGATGCAAGCGCCGCTTTCCGGGCGTCGGCCATGACGCTGATGGATGAATACCACCGGGAAGGCACCTCCGAAGGACGTCGCCGGGAGATCGAAGACGAACTGGGCGGGCTCCCCCGCAAAACGGCGGAAGCCAACCGCGACAATGCGTTCGGAATCATAGCCCTGGAAGGGATGGCCCCCACGCTTTCGGGACAGGAGCTGCTCGACCGGATCGCCGAATTTTCGCCGGGGATGCAAAAGTCCCGGGAGTTAGCCGCGCTCAGGACGGTTGCGGCGCAACGCCTCAAGACCGACATCGGCCAGCCCTACATGAACATCATGCAGGGCGATGCCGACGGACAGATCGTCACCCTGACCTCGGTGATCAACAACCCGGCCAACAAATACACGCTCGTGGACTTCTGGGCATCGTGGTGCGGCCCCTGCATGGAGGAGGTTCCCCATCTGAAGCAGGCTTACGACAAGTTCCACGGCCAGGGCTTCGAAATATACGGCGTATCGCTGGACAACGACAACGACAAATGGCTCGGCGCCATCCGCGAGCACGGCATGGGCTGGGTGCAGGTCAGCGACCTCAACGGCTTCGACAACCTCGCGGCGAAAGACTATGCCGTGCAAAGCATCCCGTCGAATTTCCTGATCGACGCCCAGGGCCGGATCGTCGCCAAGAACCTGCGCGGCGAAGACCTTTGCAGCAAAGTCGCCGAATTGCTCGCCGAGTAATCCGTCCTGCGCGGGGATACCCGTCCGCCTCCGCTCAGGGCCGCCGGAACGGTTCTTTGCAAAAAGCCGAAACGCCCCTGCCCGAAAACACGAGCACGGCCTTACGGACATCCATCGGCCCGAACACCATGCAACGCCGGAAATATATTCCAGCACGCAAATTCGGGATGCTTCCGACTACCGGATCTTCATCCGCTGCGGCGAGGCGTCCCACATATTGAAATATCGGAAGAAGCGCCTGTCTTTATTCCGAATAACGAAGGGATAACAACCTGCTTAAAAAAATGCAACATCAGGAGACATACCGCATCATGGGCATCGACCCCGGCACCAATTACATGGGGTACGGGGTGCTGGAGATCGAGGGGCGCAACGTCCGTTCCGTCGTACTGGGAGACATCGACCTGCACAAACTGACCGATCCCTATGCCAAGCTACGTTATATCTTCGAGCGGGTCGGAGCGCTGATCGACCAGTACGCCCCGCGCGAAGTGGCGTTGGAATCGCCTTTCTTCGGCGAAAACGTGCAGTCGATGCTCAAACTCGGGCGGGCGCAGGGCGTGGCTATGGCAGCTGCGCTGAGCCGCGGCCTCGCCGTTTCGGAATACGCCCCGATGCGCATCAAACAGTCGATCACGGGCCGCGGATCGGCCGCCAAGGAGCAGGTGGCCTCCATCGTCTGCCGCACGCTCGCCATCGACCGCCCTCCCAAGCGGCTCGATGCCACGGACGGCATGGCCGTCGCCTTGTGCCACCACTTCACAACGGCCAGCCCGCTCAACACGGCCCTGGGCGACGAGCGCGTAAAAGGGCTGGGCGGCGGCAAAAAAGCAGCTTCGAAACGCGGCTCCCAGAGTTGGGAGAAATTTCTGAAAGACCATCCCGACCGGGAGCTCAAATAAACCTCACAGACCCATAGCATGAAAAGAATCTCTGCCATTTTTATCGCCACGGCACTCTTATCCGGCTGCGGTGGCCCTCATTACACCGTCACCGGGCATTACGGCCTCACACCGGGCGACTCGGTATATCTGCTGGGCAGCGGCGATGAGGTGCTTGCAGCCGGAGTCATGGATGCAGATACGACCTTTACGCTGAAAGGACGCATTGCAGCGCCCGAACTGGCATCCCTGTCCGACCGCTATGCCACGGTAGAACCGGCCATGCTCTTCCTCGAAGCGGGCACCATCCGGATCGAACCCAGAAACGGCTCCGGCTACCGGGTCACGGGCACCCGGCTCAACGACCGGGCGGACTCGGTTTACCGGTCTTGCGCGGCGCTCGACGCCCGCCTCCGGGACGAAAAGCTATCGGGCGGAAATCCGGAAACGATCCGGGCTATCGCATCGGAACGCGATGAGGTGATTTCAACAGCCGTCAGGGCCAACAACGACAACCTGCTGGGGGCATATCTGTTCCGGCAATTCCAATCGTCCGGCACCCCCGCCGGCGTCCGGGAGCGCCTTGCGGAGTTCTCCCCCGAGATGCGGGCACACCCGATTCTGAGAGGAGTGCTCGCGCGGATTGAAGCAGTCGAGAAGACAGCTATCGGC
>OGIH01001662.1_pt1 | contig 11360 bp, 9 predicted proteins | sample 1571721 | NCBI WGS metagenome assembly OGIH01 (sample SAMEA2582068, study PRJEB24529) | metagenome | biome: Human gut stool | place: China | collected 2011
TGGCTATGAAGGATTCACCATGTTTGAGTTGGGCAAAGTCGGTATTTTCATTGCTATTGCAGGTATTATTTATTTGTTTCTGTTCTCTTCCAAACTTTTGCCTGATGTTCGTACGGATGCGGTAAAACTGGATGACGACCAGGAGGAGGATAGTAGTTTGCATCGGGTTGAAGCAGTGCTTGGTCCCCGTTTTCCAGGTATCAACAAGAAACTGGGTGAGTTTAATTTTAAACGTCACTATGGTGCTGCTGTTAAGGAAATCAAGCGAAGCGGACAGAGCATTACGGAGAATTTGGATAATGAAGTCTTGCGCGATGGCGATACGCTGGTGGTGATGGCAGATGATTCTTTCGTTCAGACTTGGGGAGAATCCTCAGTGTTCGTTCTGTTGGCTAATGGTAAAGACAACGAGCCGGTTCCCGGAAAAGGAAAACGTTGGTTTGCTCTTATCTTGCTGATATTAATGATTGCCGGAGCTACAGTAGGGGAGTTACCGGTTGTGAAAGAAGCATTCCCGGATATTAAGCTGGATATGTTTTTCTTTGTTTCCGTGACTACTATTATTATGGCATGGACAAAAATCTTCCCGGCGCGTAAATATACCAAATACATTTCTTGGGATATTCTGATAACCATTGCCTGTGCTTTTGCCATTAGTAAAGCGATGGTGAATTCTGGTGTGGCAGATGTGGTGGCAAGTTATATCATCGGTCTGACTGAACATTACGGACCGCAGGTGTTATTGGCTGCCGTGTTTATTATCACGAACTTATTTACTGAGTTAATCACAAATAATGCTGCTGCAGCATTGGCTTTCCCGTTGGCACTTTCCATTTCTTCGCAGATGGGCGTTAGTCCTATGCCTTTCTTTGTGGTAATTTGTATGGCTGCATCTGCCAGTTTCTCCACACCGATCGGATACCAGACCAATCTGATCGTGCAAGGTATAGGAAACTATAAGTTTACTGATTTCGTTCGTATTGGTTTGCCGTTGAATATTATAGCATTCTTGATATCCATATTCCTGATTCCATTAATTTGGCCCTTTTAATTTAGATTATGACAGATAATAATATATATCCGATTTTTGATAGGATGTTGTCAAGAGAGGATAAAGAAGAACTTCTCGGTCAGCATAGTGTGATGATATGGTTTACCGGATTGAGCGGTTCCGGTAAAAGTACGATAGCTATTGCTTTGGAGCGCGAATTGCATAAGCGAGGTTTACTTTGCCGCATTCTGGACGGGGATAATATCCGTAGTGGTATCAATAATAATTTGGGCTTTACTGAAGCTGATCGTGTAGAAAATATCCGCCGTATTGCAGAAGTTTCCAAACTTTTTATTGATTCAGGCATTATAACTATTGCTGCTTTTATCAGTCCTAACAATGATATCCGAGAAATGGCGGCTAATATCATCGGGCAGGAGGACTTCTATGAAGTGTATGTAAGTACCCCTTTGACTGAGTGTGAGCGTAGGGATGTAAAGGGGCTGTACGCAAAGGCACGCCGGGGAGAGATTAAAAATTTTACGGGGATTTCCGCTCCGTTTGAAGCACCCCTTCATCCGGCATTGACGTTAGATACCTCAAAACTCAGCCTGGAAGAGTCAGTCAACCAACTGCTCGACCTCATTTTACCGAAAATACAGATTAAAAAGTGATTATATAAAAAATGGAAGAATATAAATTGAGCCATCTGAAAGAACTCGAAGCAGAGTCTATTCATATCATCCGTGAAGTGGCAGCGGAATTTGAAAATCCGGTGATGCTTTATAGTATTGGAAAAGACTCTTCGGTAATGGTTCGCCTTGCCGAAAAAGCCTTTTATCCGGGTAAAGTACCCTTCCCGTTGATGCATATCGATTCGAAGTGGAAATTTAAGGAAATGATTCAATTCCGCGATGAGTATGCCAAAAAACATGGCTGGAATCTGATAGTAGAAAGTAATATGGAGGCTTTTCATGCAGGTGTAGGACCGTTTACTCATGGAAGTAAAGTACACACAGACTTGATGAAAACTAAGGCTCTTCTGAGTGCTTTGGATAAATATAAATTTGACGCAGCTTTTGGGGGTGCTCGTCGTGACGAAGAGAAATCACGTGCGAAAGAACGTATTTTTTCTTTTCGTGATAAGTTCCACCAATGGGACCCGAAGAACCAGCGTCCGGAATTGTGGGATATCTACAATGCCCGTGTGCATAAGGGAGAAAGCATTCGTGTGTTCCCGTTGAGTAACTGGACGGAGCTGGATATCTGGCAATACATTCGTTTGGAAAATATTCCTATTGTTCCGTTGTATTATGCCAAGGAGCGTCCGTGCGTAGAAATTGATGGTAATTTGATTATGGCAGATGATGACCGCCTGCCTGAAAAATATCGTGATCAGATAAAGATGAAAATGGTACGTTTCCGTACGTTGGGTTGTTGGCCGTTGACCGGTGCGGTAGAAAGCAATGCGGATACGATTGAGACAATTGTAGAGGAGATGATGACTACCACCAAGAGTGAGCGTACCACCCGTGTAATCGACTTTGATCAGGATGCCAGTATGGAGCAGAAAAAGCGTGAGGGATACTTTTAAGAATTAAGAATTAAAAATTAAAACCTGAGGATTGAAATCTTAAACCTGACCTTTAGAACTTTAATGCTTAGGTTTAAGAAGATAAAGGTGACAATTAAAAAGTAAAAAGTGATGGAGAATAACTCTAAACTAAATATCAAGGAGTTTCTGGATAAAGACGAACAGAAAGACTTACTCCGCTTTTTGACTGCCGGTTCGGTGGATGATGGAAAATCTACGTTGATCGGGCGTTTGTTGTTTGATAGCAAGAAATTGTATGAAGACCAGTTAGATGCATTGGAACGTGATAGTAAGCGTATGGGAAATGCCGGTGATCACATTGATTACGCATTGCTGCTGGATGGTCTGAAAGCAGAACGTGAACAAGGTATTACGATTGATGTGGCATATCGATATTTCTCTACTAATAATCGTAAATTCATCATTGCTGATACTCCGGGGCACGAGCAATATACGCGTAATATGATTACCGGCGGTTCAACGGCTAATCTGGCTATCATTCTTGTAGATGCCCGTACCGGTGTCATTACACAGACGCGTCGTCATTCTTTTCTGGTGTCTTTGCTGGGCATTAAGCACGTGGTGCTTGCTGTTAATAAAATGGACTTGGTAGGCTTCTCTGAGGAGCGCTTTAATGAAATCGTTAAAGAGTATAAACAGTTTATTGCACCATTGGGTATTCCTGATGTGACTTGTATTCCGCTCTCCGCTTTGGATGGCGATAATGTAGTGGAGAGGTCTGAACGCACTCCATGGTACAATGGCATTTCTTTGCTCGATTTCTTGGAGACTGTCCATATTGATAACGATCATAACCTGTCGGACTTCCGTTTCCCGGTACAGTATGTATTGCGCCCTAATCTTGATTTCCGTGGTTTTTGCGGTAAAGTTGCATCAGGGGTAGTACGTAAAGGGGATGAAGTGATAGCGTTACCTTCAGGCAAAAAATCACGTGTCAAGAGCATTGTTACGTATGACGGCGAACTGGATTATGCTTTTCCGCCTCAATCTGTAACTTTAACGCTGGAAGATGAGATTGACGTATCGAGAGGAGAGATGTTGGTACATCCTGATAATTTACCGGTTGTAGATCGCAATTTTGAGGCCATGCTGGTGTGGATGGATGAAGAGCCGATGGATCTCAATAAATCCTTCTTCATCAAGCAGACTACTAATTTGAGTCGTTCACGTATCAGTAACATTAAATATAAAGTAGATGTTAATACGATGGATCAGTTGTCCGTTGATAATGGACGATTGACGCCTGATGATCTGCCTATGCAGTTAAATCAGATAGCTCGTGTTGTTCTTACTACTGCCAAGGAATTATTCTTTGATCCTTATCAAAAAAATAAGGCAACAGGTGCATTCATTCTGATTGATCCGATTACCAATAATACCAGTGCTGTCGGTATGATTATCGATAGGGTAGAGGATAAGGATATGCATCTTTCTGAAGATCTTCCGGTTTTGAACTTACCGAAGTTAGAAATTGCTCCCGAACACTATGAAGCCATAGAAAAAGCGGTGAAAGATTTGAAGCGCCAAGGTATTGAAGTGAAAATAATCAAATAATGTACCATAATTATGGGTTTACTGGAATTTAACAAACTCCCTATAAATACTTTGGTGGGAGCCGATTGGAAAACATTTAATGCTATTACGAGAGGGCGGGAAATTGATGCGGCATACAAAGGCAAATACCGTTTGACTAAGGCGGTATGTCGTCTGCTTTCTACACTGGCTCCTTTGCAGAACGGACGTTATGAGAAACGGTTGGCATCCCAACCGTTAGAGCATGATCCGGTATTCATTCTTGGCCATTGGCGCAGCGGGACGACCTTTGTGCATAATGTCTTCTCATGTGACAAGCATTTTGGCTATAATACTACTTACCAAACTGTATTTCCGCATCTGATGATGTGGGGACAGCCTTTCTTCAAGAAGAACATGAGCTGGCTGATGCCTGATAAGCGTCCTACAGATAACATGGAACTTGCTGTAGATCTGCCACAGGAAGAAGAGTTTGCACTTGCCAATATGATGCCTTATACCTATTATAACTTTTGGTTCCTCCCAAAGTATCAGCAGGAATATGCAGATAAATATTTGCTGTTCGATGATATAACGGAAAAGGAACTGAAGGTTTTTGAAGAAGTGTTTATCAAGCTGATTAAGATATCATTGTGGAATACTAACGGAACACAGTTCTTGAGTAAGAATCCGCCCCATACGGGACGTGTGAAGGAACTGGTCAAAATGTTCCCTAATGCTAAATTTATCTATCTGATGCGTAATCCTTATACGGTGTTCGAGAGTACCCGAAGTTTCTTCACGAATACAATCCAGCCGTTGAAGTTGCAGGATATCAGTAATGACGAAATTGAAAAGAATATTCTTTCTATTTATGCCAAACTGTATCATAAATACGAGGCTGATAAATCTTGTATTACTGCCGGTAATCTGATGGAAGTAAAGTTCGAAGACTTCGAAGCGGATGCTATGGGGATGACTGAGCAGATTTATCGTGGCTTGTCTATTCCCGGATTTGCTGAAGCACGCAATGATATAGAAAAGTATGTAGGTGGAAAGAAGGGATATAAGAAGAATAAATATAAATATGATGATCGCACCGTGCAATTGGTTCAGGATAACTGGAACTTTGCATTGGAGCAGTGGAAATATGAACTTTAATTAAAAAAAAGCTAATGAGATGATGCAGAAGAAAATTTGTATGTACGGCTTGCTATCCGCTTTTTTATGTTGCGGAACGGCACTTGCACAGCAGCAACAGCATACTGTGGAAGTGATTCCGTTCGGAGACATGGATCAATGGATAGACCGTCAGATTAAAGAGTCAGGCATTATCGGTGGTGCGTTGAAGAATGTATATGCTATTGGACCGACTGCGACTATTCGTGAGAATAAGGCCTATAAGAACATGGGTGGTTCGCCATGGGCTACTTCGAATGTGATGGCGCGCGTGGCGGGTATTACTAAAACCAATACTTCAGTGTTTCCCGAGAAGCGTGGCGATGGCTACTGTGCCCGTATGGATACCCGTATGGAAAGCGTAAAAGTATTGGGTATTGTTGATATCACAGTACTTGCCGCAGGTTCTATGTTTTTGGGGGAAGTGCATGAGCCGATTAAGGGCACAAAGAATCCGCAAAAGATGCTGAATTCCGGTATTCCCTTTACCAAGAAACCTATCGCTGTGCAGTTTGACTATAAAGTTAATATGTCTGATAGGGAAAAGCGGATTCGTGCTACCGGTTTCAGCCGGATAACGGACGTAGAAGGTAAAGACTTCCCGGAGGTGAATTTGTTTTTGCAGAAGCGTTGGGAAGACAAGGATGGCAATATTTTTGCTAAGCGGGTAGGGACTATGGTGGTTCGTTACTATAATACCACTGATTGGCATAATAATGCTACTTATTCAATCATGTATGGAGATATCACCGGTGATCCTGCTTATAAGCCCCACATGATGCGTTTGCAGGTAGAAGAACGTTACGCTATTAACAGTAAAGGTGAAAGTGTTCCGGTCAAAGAAGTAGCATGGGGAACAGAAGAAGATGCTCCTACACATTTATTATTGCAGTTTACTTCCAGCCATGGAGGAGCATACATAGGTTCCCCCGGTAATTCACTCTGGATCGATAATGTGAAACTGGTATATTAAAATATTATTTCAGTATAAAATGAAGAGGGCGGCTAACATCAGTTAGCCGCCCTCTCTTCGATTAGAGTTTACAACTCTTTGTCCCTATATCTTATTCCAGAATTACTACTCGGTTCAAATAGTTCTTACCGAACATGTTAGCAGTACCACCGAATCCAACGAGTTCGAGCTGATCCTTATCAACGCCTTCCTTAATCAATGCGTCGTAAACAGCCTGAGCACGTTTTTCAGACAACTTCTGGTTCCAGGAAGCGCTACCCGTAGCCTTGTCAGCATAACCGGCAACTTTGTACTTCTTATCCGGGTTAGCCTTCAGAATCTTAGCAGCCAACTGGATGTTAACCATACCGTAATCATCGATGCGAGCGCTACCAATCTTGAAGAAGATGGCACGAGGACCGGCAACTTCAATTTCCTTCACTACTTCCTTAGTTACAGGCTTAGCGTTAGCCAAAGCGTTCTTAGCGTTAGCCAAGTCAGCCTGAGCTTGTGCCAATTCGCTTCTGTACTTATTGATTTCGTTGTTGATAGCATTCTGATCAACTTTCGCGCCACAAGCTACGAACTTCTTGCCACCGAAAGTATAGGTTGCACCTACAGTTAAGCCTACAATACCTTCAGTTTTAGCATCGCTTACAGAACCGAAAACAGAAGGAGATACTGTACCACGAGCTTCGAGGTCGATAGCCCATTTCTGGTCAATGTTGTATTTAGCACCCAAACCTAAGCTTGCGCCAACCAACAGACGTACCTTATCATCTTTAGGATAACTCTTAGAAGGATCCAGTTCTTGCTTATAAGTCAAAGAACCATCAGCGTTAGTAACCTCAGTGGTCTTTGTTGCAAGATTCCAAGTACTATAAGAATTTGAGATATTCAATGTAGGACCTACAAAGAACATAAACTCAAACTTACGGCCTTCTTTGTAACCACAGAAGAGGTTAGTCAGGTTCAACATTGCATCAGCATTCAATGCAACGAACTTCTTCTTATAGTTATACCAATTCTCGTCTTTGCCTACGTTTTCAAAAGGGTATTGAGTATGAAGTTTACCAGACCATCCGGCAACCTGACCACGGATACCCCATACCGGGCTGAAGAATTTTCCCAGTGATATATTCACCAGAGGTGTTATGGATTCACCGAATCCATAATCAAAGTTGCTGGGGTTGGTCACAACTTGTCCACCCACGCCTACACTGATAAAGAAATTGTCCTTCCAGCTTTCACTGTAGTACTTTTCTTTAGTCTGTGCATTGGCAATGGTTGCCCCTGACAACAGTAAAGATAATATTACTAATTTACTTTTCATTGTTTTTTAGTTTTTAATAGATTTAACTCTTTATTACTTATTCATTCTTCACCATTTCTCTTATTTCAGGTTGAACCTGAACATCAATCCACCAGTGAAATATTGCATTCGTTGTAATTCCACCTGTAAATGCAAATGGTTGAACAACAAATAGGTGGCACCCAACGCAAAATCTTTCGAATCATATTCCGCTATCACCCTCAAATCCGGTGCGAAACTGGGATTGTAAGTGATACCCGCCGCTATTCCGTTCAGTTTGTAGTCCTTTCTCTGATTATATAAATAAGAGAGGTGTACTCCGATTTCTTCTGTTCCTATCGGCAGGTGCTTGGTTGCAGCTATATAGAAACGGCTGAAATATCCGTTTCCGCTTGATGAACCAACAACACCACCTCCGGAAGAAGTAAACGGGTCTGATGTTCCCAGAACCACAGCCGGCATATACTTCCAGAATTGCCCTTCTTTCAAAGCTCGCAGTCGGACAGAGAAATATCTGTCCTGATTCGTAAAACCCGAGTAACCGTAAGGCTTCAAGCCCAGTGCTTCCGCTTTAAAAAGTGTGCATGTGTATGCCACTTCCAACCAGGGGAAAAAGGTCACATTCAGGTAATAGTTGTACGTATGATAGTACCACGTAGGAGGAGTTATCTCCTTGTTCATAAAGTTGGCACCCAGCATTATTGTTTTATCTTTCTGCATTTCTGCCGAAGGGGCATGCAACAAACCTGTAGTACCGTAAGTTAATTGAGCCGAAAGTACAAACGCACAGCATAAAAACAAGTACGTAACTATTATTCGCTTCATCTGCATCTGCCTTTCTCTATACACTTTATACTTTCGGGTCAATTATGATCTATTGTTCTTAACAATCAGAATTATTCAGCTTCGATGATACCACCACCAGCGTTGCCTGTACCATGACCGTGGTCATGACCATGATCGTGAGAAACCTTAATGATTTCCATATCGTCATAGTTAACGGTAGCTGTACCTGCAGCTTGGTATTTAGCATATACTCCAGACAGATCCATGTTTACATCTGTTGTTGTTTCAACCGGTTCTTCATCTCCTGAAGTAATAATAGTAGTAGAAGTTACCTTTGTTACTCCTATAGTGAAATCAACGAATTCTTGTTTAGAAGTGATACTCTTAACAGCAGTGTAAGGTGCCAATTCGAATTTGTATCCCTTTTCTATAAGTGCGTTTTCGTATCCATCAGCAACGATTGTATCAGTAGCTGCCTTCATAGCTTGAGCAACTGCTACACCTAATGCAGTTTCGCTGCCAAGGTTACCTCCCTGTATGTCAATAGTCTTCATACCTACTAATACTGGAATGTCATAAGTATATTGTTTAACTCTATCAGTTCCATTTACAATCATAGGATCGAAAGTATCTACTGTCGGTAGAAGAGTAGGAGCAGCATTAGTTCTCGTAACTTCAACATTGAATGAGAAGTCAATCTTCACTTCAACATTCGGTTCTTCTCCACCCGGTTCGGTGCTAGCTGTAGGTTTAGCAATCTTCTGAACTAAAGTCATTTCAATACCATTCTCATCAACGATCTTGAAAGTAGCACTAAAGAATTTAGAAGAAATAGCTCTGGTTGTAGTCTCTTCTACGAATTCAGTTTCAGGAACATTAAACTTATACGCATAAGTGTTGGAGTTACCTTCACCGTAGAATTGAGTACCCTTGTCATGGTACAAACGTACACCTTTTGCTAAAATCCATCTGGTACCGAACTTCAGGTCACCTGCAAGAACGACTGTTCCTGTAGCAGTTTTAACCAAAACGATTTCAGTTGCATATTCTTCAGTAGCGAACGGATCTGCGAAGTCAATAGCTACTTCTTTCTTAGCATTCGGTAAAGAGATGTATTGGATAGTAGATACAAATCCGTCTTTGCTTGCTTTAATCTTATATGCACGGGTAGTAAGAGGAGTAGTTTCATAATCTTTGGTTGTAGCTGTTTTGCCTAACACGAAATTAACAGGATAAACGGCAGCTTGTCCCGGTTTCAATTCAGCAATGTTCACAGTAGTTTCTTGTTTCTCGAAACCTGTGCAAGTAGCTGTAACTTTTACAGCACCGTGTGACAAGCCTGAAATAGTGAAAGAACCGCTGTTTTGAGTAACAGTACCTTTATCTGATGCGACTGTTGCATTAGTCAGGATAGTACCTTCAGCACTGTAAATTGTACCTGTAATTGTGTACTGGGCAGCTGGCAATGTTACACTCTGATCGGGATCGATGATATCCAATCCTTCATCTTTGTAACATCCAGTGAGTAATGACCCTGTTAAGGCCACTACGGCTAATGCTAATTTAGCATTGTAGCCGTTAAAGAAACTTTTCTTTTTCATCTCAATAAAATTAAAAATTTAGTAATTCTGATTTAATAAAATATGGGTTAAAACTATTATTCTGCATTATATTCTCCCCCGGGTTCGCTCTATATCCTCTATAATAATACTGTTCATTGCCGGCATTGTAGGCAATTCCCATATTTTTAGATGGAGTAACTCGTGGAATATATCCTTTTCTCTTATATTTATAAGGCGGCAATGCCACTTGGAACCTAAATCCTCCGTTAGCACTTGCCCCCTCCGCTTTCATTGCGTAGAAACCTATTGAAGCATAACGAAAGTGACGAATCAAGTCGAACCTCACCCCTTTTTCTCCTAACAGATATTGTTCTACTTTCAGACTTGCCTGCACATTATAATGCGGATAATAAAAATTCGCCCCTAAAGCCCAGGTCATTCTTGTTTTTGTGCCATAGGTCCATTCAAATCCATCCCATCGTTGTGTAGCAGTCAGTCCAATCCGGCCTTCTACTGAAAACCTTTCATCCTTAAATGTATGTAGTAGTCGAAGGTCTCCTCCATAGCGTTCAGCATTAAACATTCCCAAAGTTCCGGTAACCCATATATTATAAGGCAAACGAACTGTTTGTTGCAATGTCAAAAAGCCTGGATGTACTTTACCAGCTCTTCGTCCATATCCATCATTATAAACTGGAATAACCACTTGTGCCGTAAGTCTCATCCCTTTCCAAAACGAAACTTCAACTGCCGGTGACAAATTAAACAGCACTTGATAAATCTGCGTTATTATTAGATTCTTCAATGAAACTTCCGGATATACCACCACATCTACCTTAAACAAAGAGCTATTCTTTCTCCCTATTTTCCGTGCTTCCTTCCACGTTCCACCCAAATCATAGCTAACATCCCAGTCCCGACGACTCGCTTCAGGAACGCTATCACCGATTATCGGTTTATAGTAGAGAGAAATCTGAGGTACATTATTGTCCAAAACAATTACCCGACATGGCTTTTTATCCGGAAACTGAGAGAGGTATTGACAAGAATGTATTCATTTGATTAATGCTTGATAATCAGCCAATAGCATACTGTTTGCGAAAAGTAAAATATTGAGATATTTATCGTTTTTCATGTTATGCAAAGCTTTATTGTTACCTGTTTGTTTCCCTACTCATTTGGTGTGTTTAATAATTATTTAATTATATATTTGTCAAAAAGAATCATTAAAGAGATTTCTGATGTCAATAATTGATATTTCCTAATTCAATTCTAATATTGCCACATAAACAATTTCATTACCAACCGAAAATTACTTGATTTCTTTATAACAAAAAAGGTGTTTAGCAATAGCTAGACACCTTTTCTCTTTTATAGAATTTCTATTATAAGAAATCTTATTTTATTCCAGAATTACCACTCGGTTCAAATAGTTCTTACCGAACATGTTA
>OGIH01001666.1_pt1 | contig 11341 bp, 13 predicted proteins | sample 1571721 | NCBI WGS metagenome assembly OGIH01 (sample SAMEA2582068, study PRJEB24529) | metagenome | biome: Human gut stool | place: China | collected 2011
TGTCGCCTGATACTTATATTGTTACTGTATGTTGTCCGTGATCCCGGCGGAATCGCGGGCGGTTGCTATCCCGTTCCCGGCTATTCTCCCGGGGACGGGACGCCGGGTTCGTTTTCTGGGGCGGTATCCTTTGTGAGTGTTTCACCCGTGAGTTTTTTCGCCCAATGTCCGGGGGACGCCAGCATGGTGAACGGGTAGCTGACATCGAACCATACCTCCGAGATTTTGGAGTCGGGTGTGTCCAGCGGTTCTATGTCGATCTTGTCGTACGGGATGCCGTTGTCTTTGCTTTTTCCGGAAGGCTGCATCCCAGTGCGAGCAATAAGCCCCAGAGGATTGGTTTCATAGGCGTGGGTGCGCTTTATTTCGTTTCGTGGCCGAACAGGGCGTTCACGAACTCCCTGCGGTCGAAAATGCGGAGCTGGTCGATGCCTTCCCCGATCCCGATGTAGCGCACCGGGATGTGGAACTGGTCGCTGATGCCGATCACCACGCCGCCTTTGGCCGTGCCGTCGAGCTTGGTGATGGTGAGCGAAGTGACCTGCGTCGCCTGCGTGAACTGCCGTGCCTGTTCAAAGGCATTTTGTCCCGTGGAACCGTCGAGCACCAGCATCACCTCGTGCGGGGCCCCCGGGATGACCTTGCCCATGACGTTGCGGATTTTGGTCAGTTCGTTCATCAGGTTGACTTTGTTGTGCAGGCGGCCTGCCGTGTCGATCAGCACCACGTCGGCGCCGTTGGCCTTGGCCGACGTCAGCGTGTCGAACGCCACCGATGCCGGGTCGGAACCCATCTCCTGACGGATCATCGTCGCCCCGGCGCGGTCGGCCCAGACCTTGAGCTGGTCGATGGCGGCGGCGCGGAACGTATCGGCGGCGCCGATCCAGACTTTCAGTCCGGCCTTGGTCAGCTGTGCAGCGAGCTTGCCGATGGTGGTGGTCTTGCCCGCGCCGTTGACGCCGACGACCATCACCACGTAGGGTTCGCCCTGCCTGGCGTCGAGCCCGAAATGCTTCTCCGAGCCGTGCGACTCCTCCATCAGCGACATGACCTCCTCGCGCAGGATGGACTGGAGCTCGGACGTATTCATGTATTTGTCGCGCGCCACACGCTCTTCGATGCGCCGGATAATCTTCACCGTGGTTTCCACGCCCACGTCCGACGTAATCAGCACCTCCTCCACGTCGTCCAGCACGTCGGCATCGACCGTCGAGCGGCCTGCTACGGCGCGGGCGAGTTTCGAGAAGATTCCGGTCTTGGTCTTTTCGAGCCCCGCGCTGAGCTCTTCCTGCTGCTGTTGCCGGCTTTCCGGAATGTCTGCTGCGGCGTTATCCTGTTTCTTTTTGAAAATATCGAAAAATCCCATACTTATATTTAATATATCCTGACAAAGATAATAAGAAAGTTTGGAAAAAAACGTTATATTTGCGCTATATACATTTCCTGCAATGATGAAAAAAACGATCCTGCTGCTGTTGGCAGCGTTTTGCGGCGTACTGACTGTCGCAGCCCAAGACCTGATAATCAAGGCCGACGCCTCGAAGGTCGAAGCGAAAGTGACGGAGATTACCCCCGAGTCCGTCCGCTACAAGCGTTTCTCCAATCCCGACGGCCCGACTTATGTCCTGCCCGTGTCGGAAATCAGCTATATCCAATATGCAAACGGCGAGAAAGAGTATTTCAGGGCTGCCGCGAGCATTCCTGCAACACCGTTGACTCCGGCCATCCCGGCCGAGGAGCCCGCTAAGGTTTCCGCCGCTCCCGCCGCTCCCGCTGCGGCCGAGGCGCCTGCCGCCAGCCCTGCCGATGGGGTGAAGTATGTGGTCAAGGAGTACGAGATCGGCGAATTCTATAACCAGGACGGGATCAAGGGCGTCGTGTGTATGCTCTCCGACGACCGCCAGCACGGGCTGGTAATCTCGCTCGATGAGATTTACCTGCACTGGAGCGAGTTCCGCAAGCCCGACCTGCGCGTCATCGGTACGGACAACCGTTCCGACGGCAGTGTGAACATGGAGAAAGTTGCGGCCTACATCGCCGAGAACAACCTTTCGTGGGACGATTTCCCGGCTTTCAAATGGTGCCGCGACAAGGGTGAAGGCTGGTATCTGCCGGCCATCGACGAACTGCTGACCATCGGCCACAACTACAACGGCGGCACCCGCGTACAGAACAACCGCCAGGCCCGCAACAAGTTCAACGATGCGCTCAAGGACGCCGGCGGCAAACGCATGGACCGCCTGGTCTACTATTTCTCCTCGACCGAGAAGGACGAGAAGTCGGCCTTTACGTCGCATATGGGTATCGAACCTCCCTATGTCGTCGAAATTCCCAAGTATAACAATTTTCTGGTGCGCGCGGTACACAAGTTCTGATTCGCTGAGAGAGAGCCGGAGAAACACAAAGGGCATCCGATCGGATGCCCTTTGTATTTAAGATTAGCTCTTAAAATACTTATTTCTTCTCTTCGAAGAATTCCTTGACCTGGTCGTTGGGAATGATGCCTTCCTTGAACATGTAAGCACCGGTCTTGTCCGACTTGACCATCTTGATGCACTTCGTAAAGTTCTTACCCGTGCCGGTTTTCAGTGTTGCGACTACTTTCTTTGCCATAGAGCTTCAAAACTATTTAATTTCACGGTGAACGGTGACCTTCTTCAAAAACGGATTGTACTTTTTACGCTCCAGACGGTCGGGGGTGTTCTTTTTGTTTTTCGTCGTGATGTAACGGGACATTCCCGGAACTCCGCTCTGTTTCTGTTCGGTGCATTCGAGAATGACCTGAACCCTGTTGCCTTTCTTTGCCATTTGTTACTTCGGTGTTTTAGTAAACGGACTTGGGTGCGGCAGCCTCGCGCAGTGCTACTGCAAGACCCTTCTTGTTAATTGTTTTCATTCCGGCTGCCGACACCTTCAGGGTGATCCAGCGGCCTTCCTGCTCGGACCAGAAACGCTTGGTTTTCAGATTGGGGCTGAATTTGCGTTTGGTCTTGTGGTGCGAGTGCGAGACGTTGTTGCCCACGATCGCTACCTTGCCTGTGATTTCGCAAACTTTCATTGTTGTTTTCGCTAAATTTGTTCGTTATTCCCGTAAGGGAGTGCAAATATAAGGAAAAAATGAGAATTAAAGATTAATAATCCACATTAATTTTCCGGTGCGTGGTCTATTGTATTGGTTTTTAGTGTTTAACGTAGCGGTATCGAAAGTACGAAACGTGCCCCTCCGCTGTAGTCCGTGTCGAGTTTTATCGTGCCGTCCAGGGCTGAGGCGATCAGCCGGCATACCGTCAGCCCGAGCCCAAGCCCCTGCGAGAAGGTGTCGAGTTTGACGAAGCGGCCGAAAATATGCTCGGCCTCGCAAGCCGGGATGCCGGGCCCCGAGTCGGTTACCGTGAATGTGATGCGGCGGTTGCCGCCGTCCAGCGTATATGCGAGCGTGATTTCTCCGTCGGCCGCGAAATGTACGGCATTGCGCAGCATTTCGGTGATGGCTTTGGATATCAGCACGCGGGAGGTGTGCAGGTGGAATTTCTCGCATGCCGGGACGAAACGGATGTCGGCCGCCCGGGGGCTGTACTGCGAGACCTTCTGAATGCACTCCAGGCAGCATTCGTTGATCTCGGTCGGCCCCATGACAGGCGGGGTTTCCGACGATTCGAGTCCGGCGATGTAGAGCACGTCGTCCACGAGTTTTTGGAGATAGCCGCTGTTTTCCTGGATGATGCTTATATAGGATTGTCGTTCGGCGGCGTCGGCATCGTCCGAGGCTGCGGCCAGCTCCGCAAATCCGACGATGGAGTTGAGCGGCGTATTGATCTCGTGCGTGATGTTGCGGATGAAGATGCCTTTCATCCGGTTGCTCTCTTCGGCGGCTCTCTTCGCGCGGGCGAGGTGGCGGTTCATGCGGAGCATTACCGCGATGAAGACAGCGGCCAGCAAGAGAATGCACGCCAAGCCGATCGTGCCCAGTTGGGTGCGGTGCAGGCGCTCTTCCTGCGCCTGTTGGCGCAGTTCTGCTTTTTCCATGTTCAACCGGTTGACATCGAGCAGCGTGGCGAATTCTCCGAGTGTCTTCTCGTTGTCGTCGTTGACTTGTTTGTGGTAGAGTTCGGTGTAATGCTGTATGTCCCGGTAGGCGGCTTCGAAATTGCCGAGGGCGGCGTAGGCGGCTGCACGGTTTTCATAGAGGTAGTAGAAATAGGATTCCTTGTATCCTTCTCTTTCGAACGACCTGATCAATTTGTCGATTGCGGCGATCATCTTGCCGTATTCGTGCGAATGGTTGTAGATGGCGACCTCGATTTCAGCGAGTTTGATCTCCGAGAGGTTGCCGTTCTGCCCGTCCTTGATCTCGTTGAAAAGTGCTTTGGCTTTGTCGGTCTGGCCTGTCTGGGCGAGCAGGTGCGTTTCCTTGGCCTTCAGACCCCAGATGTAGTCCGGTAGCGGAATGCATGCCTTGCCTTTTTCGACGGCTTCTGCGGCTTCGGGATAGCGTTGCAGATCCATCAGCATGGTCGCGAGTTCCGAATAGAGGTTCGAGAGGTGGAATGTGTTGAGCCCGTTCTGGATGATGAAATCGATTGCCTTCCGGTAGTATTCCACAGCGGGTTTTTTCAATCCGCGGGTGCGGTAGATGTGTCCGAGCTGTTTGTATGCCTCGGCGGTTGCGGGTTTGTAATTGTCCTTTTCGGCCTGCGACATATACTGCTCCAGTTCGTATTGGGCGAGCGTGTATTGCGCCTGTTTGGTATAATAGAGAATCAGCCGCGACCAGGTGAAGTAGTAATACTTGATCTGGTCATTCTTGCGGGCGAAATCCTGCACGCGGGGAATCCATGCCTTGAGCGAGTCAAGGTTGTTGTTGAAATAGTAATGGTCGGCTTTCAAGCTCAGGGCAACGGCCTGCATCCGGATGTCGTGCTTCTCGCCCGAGAGCCGGAACAGCGTGTCCGCCTTGCTGAGGACGGCCGTGTCGCGTATGTTGTTGTTACACCAGCGGTAATAGGCGTAAAGCGTACTGTCAACTTGTTGGTGGCTTTCGTTTTCAGCATGGGCCGTAACGAGGAGCATACCGAACAACACCGACAGGAATAAGGTTCTTTTCATTTTGCATCGGGCTGAATTGATGCAAAAATAAGCTAAATTGTTTGCAAAAACAAACGGATCAGCCGTAATTTGAAACTATTTGCCCGGTTGGGCGGCGAGCAACTCTTCTTCGAGCAGGTCGATGGCGGCCGTTCCCGCTTCGCGGATGATCTGCGTGCGGTCGCCTTTGGCATGGATCAGCCGGGCCGTGGTGCGCAGGGGCGAACTGACGGCGATCCATACCGAACCGACCGGGTATTCGGGGGTGCCGCCCGTGGGGCCTGCGATCCCAGTCGTGGCGATGGCATAGTGCGCATTTGCCAGATGGCGGACGCCTTCGGCCATCTGGCGTACGACCTGTTCGCTGACGGCGCCGTAGCGGGCTATCGTATCGCAGCAGATGTTTACGAAGTTCTGCTTGGCATCGAGGCTGTAAGTCACTACGCCGCATTTGAAATAGGCCGAGGCACCCGGCATGGCTGTGAAGCGTGCCGCGATGGTACCGCCCGTGCAGCTTTCCGCCGTGGCAAGGGTCTGGATGCGGTCGGTCAGGAGTCTGTGCACCCGCTCCTCGGGCTGCTGACGCATGCAGGATGTGAGGGCGAGGAGTGCACCGATGGTTGAGGCAAGTATTCTATACATGGGGCGAATGTATTATTTCCCGTTGAGTTCGTCGCGCAGCAGGCTGATGGCGAAAGCGCTGGCCCGGTCGATGATCTGCCCGCGGTCGGAACCGCACTGTTTGAGGATGGCGGTCGTCCGGTGCGAGGGCGCCCCGGCGATCCATACCGTGCCGACCGGCTTTTCGGCGGAGCCGCCTGCGGGGCCTGCGATGCCGGTGGTCGCTATGGCGCAGTCGGCACCCGAGATCCGCCGTGCCCCTTCGGCCATCCGTCGTGCGACCTCTTCGCTGACGGCGCCGTGGCGGGCGATGACCTCCGGGGCTACGCCCAGGATGTCGTGTTTCGAGGCGTTGCTGTACGAAACTACGCCGCAGAGGAAATAGGCCGAAGCGCCCGGCATGGCCGTGAAACGCGCCGCGATGCTGCCTCCGGTACAGCTTTCGGCCGTGGCGAGGGTCAGCCCGCGCTCGGTGAGCAGCTTGTGCACCAGTTCCTGCATGGTGGCCGTTTCGTACCCGATGATGTTGTGGGGGATGATTTTCCGCAGTGCCTCGAATTGCCGTTCGATCTCCTTCGAGACGCTTTCGCCCTCGACCTCATAGGCCGACAGGCGCAGCCGTACGGCGCCCGGATTGGGCAGGTAGGCCAGTTTCAGGTAGGATGGCAGGGCGTTTTCCCATGCTTCGATCTTTGCGGCGAGCATCGACTCGGGCAGCCCGGCCGTGATCATCGTGCGGTGTATGATCTGGCGTAGTTCGAAATGCGCTTTCAGGCGCGGCATCACTTCGTCCTGCATCAGGTGTTCCATTTCGTAGGGGACACCGGGCAGCGAGACCACCACCTTGCCGTCGCGTTCGAACCACATGCCCGGAGCCGTGCCGTGGGCGTTGAACAGCACCGTGCAGCACGCGGGGACCATCGCCTGCGAACGGTTGAGTTCGTTGAACTCGATGCCGCGTTCGGCGAGCATTTTCTCAACGTGCCCGGCCACCCGTTCGTCGTAGCGCATGCCGCTGCGGAACATCTCCGCGAGGGTCTTTTTGGTGATGTCGTCCTTCGTGGGGCCGAGTCCTCCGGTGATGACGGTCACCTCCGAGCCGGCGAGGGCGCGCTCCGCGGTTTCGATGATTTGCGTGCGGTCGTCGCCGATCGAGATTTTCTCGCGGACCACGATGCCCGCCGCATTGAGGTGCTTGGCGATGGAGACCGAATTGGTGTCGACGATCTGCCCGATGAGTATTTCGTCGCCGATGGTGATGATGGTTGCCTTCATGTGTGGGGTTATTTTTGTCCGGACCCGGGGCGGCGTTCCTCTTCCGATTCGCCGTCGGATGCCTTCCCGGCGGTCCCGACGGCCTCCGGGGCGGATGCTTCGGGGTTTTCCCCGTTTTGCACGGACTCCCCGGCGGCGCGCATGGCGGCCGGCTTTTCGGCCGCGGCGATCAGTTCGCGGCACACCGCTTTGACCATTCCGGGACCGTTGTAGACGTATCCGGTGTAGAGTTGCACGAGGTCGGCCCCGGCGTCGAGCATCGCCCGCACGTCGCCGGCCGACATCAGTCCGCCGACCCCGATGATGGGGTAGGTTCCGCCCGAACGGGTGTGGACGCGGCGCACGATCTCCACGGCGCGGTGTGTGAGCGGTGCGCCGCTGAGACGTCCGCTGCCGATCTTTTCGAGCGTCGTACGGCTCGTGTGGAGTCCTCCGCGGCTGTGGGTTCCGTTGGTGGCCACGATCCCGTCGAGCGGCGTTTCGAGCAGCACGTCGGTGATCTGGTCGATCACCTCGTCCGACATGTCGGGCGAGATTTTGAGCATGATCGGCCGGAACTGGTTCTGCCCGCGCCGGAAGTCGAACAGCGGGTTGAGTATCTGAAGGATATGTTCGCGCGTGTGCGTCGTGCCTTCGCGGCAGGCGTTGTCGCAGCTGATGTTGACGGTGAAATAGTCCGCATACTGGTAGAGGCTGCGGAAGAGTTTGAGGTAGTCCGCCGGAGCGTTCTCGGCGGGGGTCGAGGTGTTCTTGCCGATGTTGCAGCCCACGATCACGCCGTCGTGCGGGCGCCGCAGGTGGCGAATGGTGGCTTCCAGTCCGCGGTTCGCCAGACCGATGCGGTTGATGATGGCATTGTCCTTCGGGAGGCGGAAGACCCGCGGCCGCGGGTTGCCCGCCTGCGGACGGGGCGTCACGGTCCCCACCTCGACGAATCCGAATCCCAGCGCGGCCAGTTCGCGGAACGCCTCGCCGTTGTGGTCGAATCCTGCGGCCAGCCCGATGGGGTTGGCGAAACGGATGCCGAACACCTCGCGTTCGAGCGCCGGATGCTCCACGGCGTAGCATTTGCGCAACAGCCAGCGGCCGCCGGGTATCAGCCCGATGATGCGCAGCAACAGCAGCGCCGCGTGGTGGGCCTGCTCGATGGTAAGCGAGAAAAGTACGGGCTTTATGACTCTCCGGTACATGGTTCTTAACTGATAATCGCGGGCAAAGGTAATTAAAAAAGGGCGAATTCGCTAATAAAAAGCCGGTTTCGCCTTTTTCGGACGCCGGAGCGTGCGCAATCCGCGCCGTTCGTGCTAAAAATATTCGCGGCGGTAGGCGTAGTGGTCGCGCATGGATTCGAAATCCCCGGGCCGCTCCTTGAGGCTGCGGCTTTCGGACGCGATGTCGTACGCCCCGCCGATGGTCCGGCAAAGTTCCTGCCAGGAGATCGGCCGCCGGCGCGCCGGGGCGGCCTGTGGCGGATACCACCCTTCGAGCGGCAGGCCGAAACGGCGGGCCAGCGAGGCGACGGACATTGCCGTGGCGTTGGCCTTGCCCTGCTCGGAGTAGCCCGCGATGTGGGGTGTGGCGAGCAGCGCGTTTTCCAGCAGCGCCGGATCGAGGTGCGGTTCGTGCTCCCAGACGTCGAGCGCCCAGCCGAGACCGCTCCGGAGCAGGGCCTCGCCGTCGACCACCTCCCCGCGCGAGGAGTTTATGAGGATGGCGCCGGGTTTCATCAGGCCGAACAGCCGGCTGTCGGCCATGTGGCGCGTCGAAGCGTCGAGCGGCGTGTGGAAGGTGAGCAGGTCGGCTTCGCGTGCGACCTCTTCCAGCGGCAGGAACCCGCAATGCTCGCGCTCTTCGCGCGGCGGGTCGCAGCAGACGACGCGGAAGCCCCACAGGCAGGCGTATTCCCGGATGAGGGATCCCACGTGCCCGACGCCCACGATGCCCAGCGTCCGTTGTGCGGGCTTCCACCCCTGTGTACGGGCGAGATGGGCCAGTACGGCACCCGCCCATTGCAGTACGCCGCGGGCGTTGCAGCCTGCTGCCGTGGCGACTCGTATGCCGTGCGCCGCGCACCACGCCGTGTCGATGTGGTCGAACCCGATAGTGGCCGTGGCGATCAGACGGACGCGCGAACCGGCGAGCAGGCGCCCGTCGCAACGGGTGCGGGTGCGGATGATGAGGGCGTCGGCATCGCGCACGTCCTCCGCGGCGATCCGGCTGCCGGGTAGGTAGCGTACCTCGGCCCACGGCTCGAGGACTCCCTGCAAAAAGGGGATGGCACTGTCGGCGACGATTTTCATGGATGGTTGCTTTTTCCTGATTTCTTTTCTTTCCGGGAAGCAAATATAGGGAAAAAATAAAATTTTTGTACCTTTGTCATTTAAAATGAACATTTTCATTAAGCGGGGGCAGAGGTTGCAAGCATACTATCTGTGCCGGGCGCGGAAAATGGAGAATGAAATTCAACCGTATGGAACTAAACGCCTTCGATCCCGACGGGGTCGGCGTGGATAACGGAACCTATTTCGGGCTTCCTTTCGAGCCCGGGACGGCCGAGCTGGTGCTGGTTTCGGCTCCGTGGGACGTGACGGTGTCGTACGGAGCCGGGACGGCCTATGCGCCCGACGCCGTTATCGAGGCCTCGACGCAGCTCGATTTCCACGAGCCGCTGGCTCCCGCCGCGGCATCGCCACGGCCGATGTGGACTATGCGTTGCTGGAGGAGTCGCAGCGCCTGCGCGGCGATGCGGAGAAGGTGATCGCCCACCTCGAAGGCGGGGGCAGTCCCGAGGACGACTATGTGGTACGCAAGGTGCGCCGCATCAACGAAGGCTGCCGCGCCATGAACGCCAACATCGGGGCGCAGGCGGCGCGGTGGCTCGACGCAGGGAAGATCGTGGGACTGGTCGGGGGCGACCATTCGACGCCCTACGGACTGATCCGTGCCCTGGGTGACCGCCACGGGGAGTTCGGCATCCTGCATATCGACGCCCACTGCGACCTGCGCGATGCTTACGAAGGCTTCGAGTTCTCGCATGCTTCGATCATGTTCAACGTCCTGCGCGACGTGCCTTCGGTGAAAAAAATCGCCCAGGTCGCAGTGCGCGATTTCAGCGGGACGGAAGCCGCCCTGGCCGCTTCTTCCGCCCGTGTTGCCACCTTCGACGACCTGTCGCTCGCCGCCGCGATGTTCCGCGGCGAGACCTGGGACGCGCTGTGCCGGCGAATCGTGGATGCGCTGCCGCAGGAGGTTTACGTGAGCTTCGACATCGACGGCCTCACTTTTGAGAACTGTCCCCATACGGGTACGCCCGTCTGCGGGGGGCTTACGTTCAACCAGGCCGTGTGGCTGCTCGATACGCTCGTGCGTTCGGGGCGCCGCATCATCGGGTTCGACGTCGTGGAGGTCGCTCCGGCGCCCGAAGCGAAAGTGGATGCCATCACCGGGGCGCGCATGCTCTGGAAATTGTGTAATTTGACATTAAAATCAAACGGACGGTAAATGCGACTATTTTCAATGTACCGCTGGGTACGTGAGCGTCATATGATCGGTATACGCGGCCGCAATTTTCTGGAAGCCCCCTGGGCGGGAGGCGTCGTACTGCTCGGTTGTGTGATCGTAGCCATGCTGCTGGCCAACCTGCCCGGGACTTCGCTCTATTACCGCCATCTGCTCGAAACGGATCTTTCGCTGATGGTGCACAGCCCCGATGGGCTGATCGACTGGGTTTTCCCGCGCGGAATGACCGTCGAGAAGCTGATTAACGACGGCCTGATGGTGATTTTCTTTTTCGCCGTCGGACTCGAAATAAAGCGGGAGATCGTTTGCGGGCAGCTTTCGTCGGCACGCCAGGCCATCCTGCCTGTATTGGCGGCCGCAGGCGGCATGCTCGCCCCTGCGATCATTTTCCTGTTCTTCAACCACGGCACCATAGCGGCCAACGGATGGGGTATACCCACGGCCACGGACATCGCCTTTGCCATCGGCATCCTTTCGATGCTGGGCGACCGCGTGCCGGTTTCGCTCAAGATATTCCTCACGGCACTGGCCATCGCCGACGACCTGGGGGCCATTCTGGTCATCGCGCTCTTCTACGGGGGGCAGGTGCAGATAAGCTGCCTGCTGGCGGCGTTGGTCATCATGCTCGCGGTCTATTTCATGAAGGAGATGGGCGAGAAGCGTATGTTCTTCTATCTGGTGCCCGCCGTGGTGGTCTGGGGGCTGTTCTACTATTCGGGCGTGCATTCGGCCATATCGGGCGTGGCGATGGCCATGCTGATCCCGATGACGCCCCGTTACAGCAAGGAGTATTTCGCCCATAAGATGCGCCACCTGAAGGAGCTGATGCTGGCGGCAAGTA
>OGIH01001673.1_pt1 | contig 11300 bp, 6 predicted proteins | sample 1571721 | NCBI WGS metagenome assembly OGIH01 (sample SAMEA2582068, study PRJEB24529) | metagenome | biome: Human gut stool | place: China | collected 2011
ATTCTTATATGGCACTGGTGCCTGTGATCATTCCGTTGGTAGTGAAGCTGTTCTGCTCTAAGAAGGAATTGATGATCAATATGAAGGAACAGGAAAAGCTCTATCCTTCGAAGACGGAAATCAAGAATCTGCGTGTACTGAAAATCATTTTCCCGATAGCAGTAACTACAATTGTCGCTCTCTTTGTACCGACGGCAGTGCCTTTGATCGGTATGTTGATGTTCGGTAACCTGATTAAGGAAATCGGTGCGGACACCAGTCGTTTGTTTGATGCGGCTGCCAACAGCATTATGAATGCGGCAACTATTTTCTTAGGACTGAGTGTAGGCGCAACTATGACAAGCGAAGCATTTCTGAACTGGACAACCATTGGTATTGTTATTGGTGGTTTCCTTGCATTTGCGCTTTCTATTACGGGTGGTATCTTCTTTGTGAAGCTGTTCAACCTGTTCAGCAAGAAGAAGATCAATCCGTTGATCGGTGCAACAGGACTGAGTGCTGTGCCTATGGCAAGCCGTGTGTGCAATGAGATTGCTACGAAGTATGACCCGAAGAACCATGTGCTGAATTACTGTATGTCCAGTAATATCTCCGGTGTAATCGGTTCGGCTGTAGCGGCGGGTGTGCTGATTTCGTTCCTGGGATAAGGGGAATAGATACGAAGACGGCGCGGATTACGCGAATTACACGGATTCTTTTGTTGCAATTTGTTGCAATAAAGCAGATCTGCGTAATCCGTGTAATCCGCGCCTGATTTTTTATTCACTAATCACTTTTCTGTATTCTGCCACTGCCATTTTTTCTGCCAGATATGCATTAATCAGGTTCGTATGAGCCTGTGTCCACGATAATTGTGCGGATAAGACATCTGCCATACTGGATTTTCCTTCATTATAAGAGAAAGTGACAAGGTCCAGGTTCTCTTCGGCAAGAGCCATATTTTCCTTTGCTGTCTTTACTTGTTGCTCCGTTTCCGTCAGTTTTGTAGTGGCGGCGGAGAGCTCTTCAAGAATAGTATCAGTAATATAACTTTGTTGTAGCTTCTGGATGCCAATGAATGCTTTCTGTTGTCGGTTTGTCTTGAAACGGGCTCCCCAACGGAAGATGGGGATACTGACGTTTACTCCGGCTACAGGAGTATGGGGGATTTCCTGTCCCATATATGTGATACCTGTATCCCAACCTGTGGCAAGGAACATACTTACCTGGGGATTATACTTGCTGAGGGCGGCATGGCGTTGTGCTTCACTTCGGGCAATGTTTACTGTTGTACTGGCATAATCGGCACGGCGTGGAAGTACATCGTCAAGTCCAAGAATGTCGACGGGTTCACTGGCTATACTGATTTCACTTAGACTATCAACGGGAGTATTGGGTGCTGCTCCCATTAAAATGTTCAGTTGTTGCAGGGCAAGGGTATAATTCTGGCGGGCTTTGATATATTGCAATTCAGCTTCTTTCTGGCGGGTGGAAATCATCAGCAGGTCTGTACGGCTGATAGCGCCATCGTCGAAACGATCCTGAATAATATCGTGCTGCTTCTTTATGATATCCTGAAATGTAGCAGCAGCTTCAAGACTGGCATAAGCGGCTGAAGCATTCCAGTAAACGGCATCACTTTGATAATGAATTTGGTCGAGAGTAAGTTCGGTGGTGAGTTGGCTTAACTCTTCGTCAGCCTGTGCCATACGCTTCTGAGCTATTAGAGAACCACCCGTATAGAGGGGTTGTGCCAAAGTTGCGAGTGCCTGATAGGTGTAGGGGCGGTATTCACCTTTCGGACTGTTCCACTTATCCAGGTGGTTGAGGTTGGCGGTACCTTCGGCTGTGATGTCTATTTGTGGCAGGAAGCCGGTATTTGCTATTTTTCGCGCTTCGGTGCTTGCCATGGTTTTCAGGCGCTGCTGTTTCAGCACTTGGCTGTAGGCTTCTACTTTGTCACGATATGCTTCGCGGCTTAAGAACTGCTGGGCTCCGGCTTTCAGACCGAAGCTGCAAAGTAATGTAAGTATGGTTATTATCTTTTTCATAATTATCTCTTTATTTCTTATTTAAGCGAATAGTTAAGAGTATCCGGAGTTTATCCTTTGATCTTATGTATCGCGCAATATGCCACCGGAAGCACGAACAGCGTCAATGCTGAGGCTACCAGCAGACCACCCATGATGGTTGCCGCCATACCACCGAACATAGCGTCGAATAGCAACGGCAACATACCCAGAATCGTGGTTCCGGATGCCATGGCTACAGGTATGATACGACTGGTTGTTGCACTGATTACCGCATTCAGTGGCGTTTTTCCGGAAGCAGTTTCTATATCGATCTGGTCTACCAATACAATTGCATTTTTGATATTCATACCAATCAATCCCAGTAGACCGAGAACAGAGAAAAAGTCGAATGATTTACCAAGCAAGATTAATCCCAGTACGATGCCAATAAAGATAAGCGGCAACATCAATAGGATGACAATTGGCTTGCGGTAGGTTCTGAACAGGAACAACAGGGTAATAAACATTAAGAAAAACGTTAGTGGCATATTAGCTGCCAATGCTGCATTACTTTCTGCCTGACTTTCCTGTTCACCAAAATACTTCATGGTATATCCTTCCGGTACCTGAATTTCTTCTTGCACTTCTTTCCATATCTTATTGAATGCTGCTATGGCATTTACTCCCCGGCGTGGATCGGCTTGCGCCATCATTACCATCTGGCGGTTATAATCTTTCACATTCGAGAACTTATATTGGAAATCAAATTCACTGACTACTTGTTCCAGGGTAGTGGTTTCCTGTGTTGTACCGAATACGGGTAGTGTACGCAGGTCGTTGATGCGGAAAGAATCGACTGTGTTATCCTTTAGAAGGATAGGCAATACCTGGTCGCCTTCACGATATTCGCCTAATGTCATACCGCTTGTACCAATCTGAATGCTCTGTGCCATGCTTTGTCGGGAGACACCTAACGGTTGGGCACGTTCCGGACTGTAAACGGGTTTCCATACAGGAATCTTATTCCCCCATGAATTGCGTACGTTGATGAGATCATCATCCCGATGCATGATTTCCAGGACTTTGTTGGTCAGCATCACCAGTGAATCGACATTATTACCGATGAAACCGATTTCAATGGCAGCATCTACCGCAGGTGATAGTTTAAACAAAGTGGTACGGGTAATGGCATTCGGATAGTTCGCCTTCATATACTGGTCGAAATTCTCTTCGTATTCCTTTGTATATTTACTGTCGGTTAGTTCAATGAGTATATTGGCAAAGTTGGGCTTGGGACCCACGGAAGTAGATGCCAGATAGTAACGTAATGGCGTACTGCCGAAAGTAGTGGATATCCGTTTCACTTCCGGTTGTTGCAGGAGGTGCGCTTCCACCTGTTTCATTTCCTTTTCCACGTCACGGATGCTGTAACCGTCCGGATAGAATATATCGGCACGGAAATAGGGCTTATCCAATGAGGGGAAGAAGTTTTGCGGCATCATTCCCATGATGATCAGTGAGATGATAAACAGGACTACCATACTACCTAGTGTGAGCGTTTTCTTTTTGATAAGTACTCCGAGGATAGATGCGAACTTGTGATAGAAAGGTTTATCATACGGATCTTTATTAGTATCGCCGGATTTGGTTTTCAAGATAAAATTGCCGAAAGTGGTGGTTTGCGTGAGTGCCAGTACCCAGCTTAATCCCAAAGAAATGGCAAGTACGACAAACAGGGGTTTCACGATTTCCGCTACAGCAGAAGGGGCGAGGTACAACGGCAGGAATGAACAAATGGCGATGAACGTAGCGCCAAGTAATCCCCATTGCGGTCCGGTAGCTCCATCTATCAGTGCTTTTCGCCGGTCTATACCTCGGGCAATGGCTATTTGTGCATTGTCTGTCACTACGATAGCATTATCCACCAGCATACCCATGGCAATGATGAAACCTGCCAGTGAAGTACGGTTCAATCCTACTCCCATGAAAGACATGATGAGCAGTGTACCGCCAATGGTGAATATCAACGAACTGCCGATAAGTATACCTGCACGCAGCCCCATCACCAGCATGATGATAACAATTACAATGAGTAGGGATTCTATCAGGTTAATGATGAAACCATTATTTGCTTCTTGAGCTATGACATTTTCTGGATACAGACTTTCCAATTCCAACCCTACCGGAATAAGGGGAAGAAGTTCAGCCAGTTTCTGATCTACCAGTTCTCCAGTCTTTACTACATCTTTTGTCGGGTCGGTGGAAACACCGATACCTATGGCACGCTTCCCATTGACATGCATGATGTTGCCGGGTGGGTCCATATATCCTTTTTCGATAATGGCTATATCACCCAATTTTACTTGCCCTCCCGAAGTTGTAATCACTTGGTTCCGGATGTCATTGACGGTGGTGTAAGTTCCGTTGGCTACAATACGCAATTGTTGTTCACCGGCGTTGATTTCACCCGTGTTGATAATCTGGTTTTGCGATTGCAACAGGCTTGCCACTTGCTTCGGGTCTATCCCCATACCGGCCAGTTTATTGACGGATATAAAGATATTCACCACTTCGGTTTGCGTGCCGAACAGGGCTACTTTCATTACCCCGTCAGCAGTGATAACCTGAGTTTTGATACGCTCTGCCCAGTTGCGCATTTCTTCGTAAGAGAAACCGTCATCGCCTACCAAGCCATAGTATATGCCGAATACATCGCCGAAATCGTCCGATACCGTGGGAACGGAAGCACCGGCGGGTAGCTGCGGTTGTATGTTGAGCACCTTACGGCGCAGTTCATCCCACTTCTGCGGAATCGACTCTGCGGAAAGGGAAGGTTGAAGCTCGAATGTAATCTTGGATAGTCCGTACATGGACTCCGACTTAATTTTATATACACCACTCATCGACTGTATCTCGCGGGAGATCGGTTCGGTGATCAGTCGTTCTACTTCTGCCGGTTCTGCCCCCGGATAGCGAGTCATAATGACCGCTGACTTGATGACGAAGGGTGCATCCTCTTTCTTTCCCAACCGGCCGAATGATAGTATACCGCCGATTAGCAACACAGCCAGGAAGAAATAAACAATCTTGGTGTTGTCTAATGCATATTTAGCTAAATTCATATGATTTATATTTGGGCGACCTCAAGGTCGCAGTAGTTGGTAGTCTAATTGATAACTTTCACCGTTTGTCCGTCCACCAGTTGGTGCACTCCGGCAATTACAATAGTTTCTCCCGGTTGTATACCAGCAGAGATAAGAGCATTGGCTTCTCCGGTGGGAGAGTATACGGTTACTTCCCGCTTGCTTACCTTATTATCTTTTACTACCCACACATAAGTTTTCTGGTTTTCGCTTTCACCGAATATGGCACTGAGCGGAATATTCACAAGCTTTTCTTCCAAGAAGGGAGCTACGTCCGAAGCCAGCTTGATTTTGCACGTAAATCCCGGTTTCACATCGTATAGGGAACGGTTGAAAGCAGGATCTTCAATCGTAATAGTTACCGGGATACCTGTTCCGGCTGTAGAAATGTCCAGATATTCTTCCAATTGTGCGTTGAACACCATGTCCGGATAGGTGTCGAAAACCACTTTGAATGTTACATCTTTTGCACGAAGCAGATACAGATAATCATCCGGCACGGTGAATTTGATGCGGAGCTTCTGTGTATTCACCAATTGTACAATGCCTTCCCCGGAGTTCACGCGCTGATAGTTTTCCACCAGACGCTTTTCGATAGAACCATCAAAGGGAGCAGTCAGTTTGGTATCCCGCATATTATTGCTGGACAATTCATAAGCGGACTTTGCCTTTTGGTAATTGGCAACGCTGATTTCATATTCCTGCACGGAGATGGCCTGGCGTCCCAACAAGCGTTTGTTACGTTCTACCTGTGCTGCGGCAGTCTCATAAGCGGCTTTGTCGGCGGCGTATTGCAGGGAAATGTCGCGTGGATCAATGGCGGCGATCAATTGTCCTTTCTTTACCCGCTGACCTTCTACCACAGGCAGATTTATAACCTGTCCGCTGACACGGAAGGCTAGTTTCACGTATTCTACGGCTTCTACAATACCGGAGAAGTCTTTCCGGATGACCGATTGGGAGCTGGCAGTAGCTGTCTTGACAGGTCGGATCAGGGTGGCATCGCCCTCTTTCTTGTGCCCGCATGATGTGACAAGCAGCATCACGCCGATGGCGAACAAATAGATTTTCTTCATACTAATGTATAGTTGTTCGTTTAGGTATAAAAACATAAAACCGGAAAAACAGATAATTGTTCTCCCGGTTTATTTTGTTACGCGTTGTTAATGATACAGGCTTCTACTCCTCTATCCTGAGCAACAAATCGGTGCCCAATTTGAGCTTATAAACGTTTTTATATACTTGTATGTTCAGTTCTTCTCCGGTAATAAGTGAAATATTTATTTCTTTGCCTACGCGCATCTGAAGTGTACGTCCCTGATAATTTATCTGGAAGGAGTAACTGTTCCACTTCTCTGGAATGACTGGGAAGAAAGAGAGTATGCCCTCCAGGATCTGCATTCCGGCGAAGCCTCGTACAATGGCAAGCCAGCTGCCCGGCATACTGGTGATATGCAGTCCTTGGTGAGTTTCGTTGTTGTAGTCATCCAGGTCAAGACGGGTGGCATGCAGAAAGAGTTGGTAAGCCTTTTCCACTTCTCCGATGCGGGCGGCAAGAATGGAGTGGATGTGCGGGGAAAGTGAAGATTCATGTACCGTCATTGTTTCATAGAAATCAAAGTTACGGCGGACAGTTTCCTTGTCGAAATTGAAGTAATACAGATATAATCCCAGTAACACATCACTTTGTTTGATGTAGCACGAACGAAGAATACGATCCCAGGACCAATGCTGATTGATGGGGCGTTCTTCGGGTGGAATGGCATCGGTACTGTTCAGTTCCTTATCCAGGAAACCGTCATTTTGTACAAAGATCCCCAGTTCTTTGTCTTCCGGTAGATACATACGGTTGATGATGTCGCGCCAGCGTTCAGCCTCTTCTTGTTGGCGGAGGTTGGTGACACGGCGTACACGCGCATATTCGTCGGGGTATTCTCCGGCAATGATTTCAAGATAGTTAAGTGTCATCTGCAGGCACTGCACACACGAGTAATTGGTGTACCAGTTATTATCCACATTGTTTTCGTACTCATCCGGTCCGGTTACCCCCAGTATGACATATTTCTGTTTTGGTTTTGAGAAAGATACACGTTGGCTCCAGAAGCGGGAGACGGCAATCATTACTTCCAGTCCGTATTTGGCTATATAATCTTTGCTGCCTGTGATTGCGGCATGTTGTGCAATGGCATAGACGATGATATTGTTGCGGTGTATTTCTTCAAAAGTAATTTCCCATTCGCTGTGGCATTCCTCACCACTGTAAGTGACTTGCGGAAAGAGAGCAGCCCCCTCTTTGAATCCCAGTTTACGGGCATTCTCTATAGCTTTCGGTAGTTGGTTATAACGGTATATCAACAGATTTTTTACAATCTCCCTCGGAGTAGAAAGCAGGAAGAACGGTACACAACAAAGTTCCGTGTTCCAGTATGTGTTTCCACCGTATTTTTCACCAGTGAATCCTTTCGGGCCGATATTCAGACGCGGATCATCACCGCGGTACGTCTGGCATAGTTGGAAGATGTTGTACCGGATACCCTGTTGTGCTTCCGGGTCCCCTTCGATAACCACATCCATTTCCTTCCATATATTAGCCCAGGCTTGTTGATGATTGTTTTCCAACTTATCCCAGCCGTCTATTTTAGTCTGACGGGCTTTGGTGACGGAATGTTCTATCAGTTCCTGGCGTTCATCATAGAGCGATGAACTTATGACAGTATATTTGATGAGCATTACATTGTCTCCCGGTTTCACATCTGCCCCGATGCTGAATCCGGTTTGTTTCTCTTTTTCAATGCGTATCGGGTTCGAGGAGGCTTCTTTGCCGTTCTTGAAGAACTGATAGGTCATGGCGTAGCACACTTGCGCATCTTCCCGCCGGGTTTGCGTCCATAGATAAGCACAATCCTTTGTGACGCCGGAACGGAGGATATTCCATATCTTCTCGTTCGGATCATCATCCTTATTGACTATGATTGCATCCAGAGAGGGAATCAGTGATATTCTTCCTGTATAATTGATGGAGGTGACGCTGTATTTTATTAGGCATAAATCGGGGTGGGCCATATTGTTGATATGCTCCACATGTACCCGTATTTGATGTCCTCTGGGAGATGTGATTTCGAAATCCCGGTAGGAGATACCTGCTTTCATATCAAGTCTGCGGCTGAAGCTGTTTACGTCCCATTGTGCCAGGTCCAGTTCTTCATCGATGAGACGCAGGCTGACACGACTCCAGTCCGCTGCATTGGGAATACGGGTATAGAAATGAGGGAAACCGTTTTTCCACCAGCCTACACGCGTTTTATCAAGAAAGGTGATACCGGCAACGAATGAACCACGGTATGAGTCGCTTGAATAAGGTTCCTCGAAATTGCCCCGTTGGCCGAAGCGACCGTTCCCAAGACTGAATATACTTTCTGACATTCGCAGGTTGTCGGCGTGAAAGTTATCTTCAATAATATTCCATTCATCGGTTCTAAGGTATCTTTTCATGGCGTGTATCTCAATGGTGATTATGGCGGTAAAGATAAACAAATAAACGGATAAACGGCAATGATGAGGAAAAAAAGGAGACAAAGAATATCTAAAGAATAAGATGTGTTTGGTTCCTTTATAAGAATCGCCCCGATCTTTTTAAAGGAACGGGGCGATTATCGTAGAGAAAAGAGTTGTTTGTCGTAGAGGGATAGATATCTCCTTTTAAGTATGTTCTCGCGCGGATTATGCTTTTGCTTGTTCTCCTTTGGTCTCTTTGATTAAATATACACAAACTGCGCCGATAATCAGCATGACACCTGCCATGACCAGCATATTGATTTCGGGAGGCAACATACCTTTGGGAGTGAACAGGGCAAGAATGCTCCCGCCGAGTGAAGCCGCCACAATCTGCGGAATACAGATTGTTCCGTTGAACAAGCCCAGATAAGTTCCCATGTGTCCGCCGCTCAGTGCGTTGGTCAGGATGGTGAAAGGCAACGCCAGCATAGCAGCCCATGCGCAACCTATCAGTAGGAAGGAGATGAACAATACATATTGATTATGAACAAAATAAGTAGAGATGAAACCCAATCCACCCAGCACCAGACTGAGAGAATAGATCAGTTTGCGATCCTTGAACAACGGGATGCAGACAGCCCATAGTACAGAACCGATAGCCTGTACGGCAAACAACACGCCTACCCAGTCGGCAGCATCCTGATATTGAATACTCTTGGTGTCCAGCATAACTTTGCTGACTCCGTTCACTGCGGTTTCCACTGTAGGAGCATCGAATACATTGGCGGCTACACTACCATTGGTATACGTCCACATAAACATGAAAGCAAACCAGCAGAAGAACTGAACCAAACCTACCGTCCAGAAAGCTTTCGGCGCTTTTATCAGCAGTTTCACCATATTGATTTTTTCTTTTTCTTCCTCTTCGGTGATGCCGTGGTATTCAGCGTATTCGGCGGGTGGCATCTCCTTTACTTTCACTGTGGTATAGATTACACAAAGTATCAGGATGGCGGCTCCGATATAGAAAGAATAAATCACCGAGTCGGGTACTACGCCTTGCGGGGCTATGTTGCTGATACCGATCCATGTAAAGATGAACGGGAACAGGAAACCTACCAAGCTACCGGCATTGCACAGGAAGCTCTGGATAGAGTAGGCAAGGCCTTTTTGCTTTTCGTTTACCATGTCGCCCACCATCATTTTGAATGGCTGCATCGCCATATTGATGGATGTATCCAGAAACATCAACGATACTAATCCGAATATCATTGCCGTGCTGACTGCCATACCGAAGCTACCGGCATTCGGCAGCAGGCACATTACCAGTACGGCTACCAGTGAACCGACAAACAGATAAGGAATACGGCGTCCGAAGCGCGTCCACGTCTTGTCGCTTGCAGCGCCCACGATGGGTTGCACGATGATGCCTGCCAATGGTGGTAATATCCAGAAATAACTTAAACTATGCGGGTCTGCACCCAGTGTTGCAAAAATACGACTGATGTTTGCACTCTGCAAGGCGTAGGCAATCTGTACGCCAAAAAATCCGAAGCTGATGTTCCACAACTTCCAAAAGCTCAAATCGGGTTTTACTTTCATTCTTAATAAATTATTAGTTACGAGCTACGAGCTACAAGCTACGAGTTCCTTTCGGCATACTGGCAATTCCGCGTAGCCTACTCGTCACTCGTAGCTCGTAGCTTGTCACTCATTTATTTCGTTGTTCCCCTCACTACAAGATTCGTTCTCACAATCTTGTTACTACTCTTGTCATCGCCCCCTTCCAGCTTGCCTATCAGAATGCTGAAAGCACTTCTTCCGACTTCTTCTCCATGTTGTTCCACGGTGGTCAGTTTGGGATCTGTGCTTTGGGCAATGGCTCCGTCGGTAAATCCACAGATGGATACTTCATCCGGTACTTTCAGTCCCACCAGTTTGCAGGAGTATAGAATGCCCGAAGCAGTTTCGTCGTTAATGGCGAAAAATCCATCCGGGCGGTCTTCTCTTTCCAGTATATCGGGGGTAATGGCAATGGCTTGTTCGCGGGTATCACAAAGTTTTATCATGCTCTCGTCCACAGGTATTTTATACTTTTTCATGGCATCCAGATAACCGTTACGCCGGTTCTTGGTAATTTCAAGATGCGGATCGGCTCCGTAAAAGAAGATGCGCTTGCATCCTGTCTGAATCATGTACTCCACAGCGGCAAACGATCCGGCATAGTCGTCTACCACCACTCGCTCCGTTTTCAGCCCTGTACAGATGCGGTCGTAGAAGACGACCGGAATATTGTTGTCTAACAATTCCTGATAATGATTGTATTGTTCCGTATTCTTGGCAAGCGATGCGATGACACCGCAGACGCGGGCGGCGAGAAAGGATTGGACGATTTTCACTTCCTGTTCATCCTAGTCGTTACTCTGTGCCACGATTATGTTGTAACCGGCTTCGGCGGCTGCCATTTCAATGCCGCTCAATACGCACGAAAAAAAATGATGCACCAGTTGAGGTACAATCACACCAATCGTGTTGCTTCGGCTCGAACGGAGGTTGACGGCAAGCACATTGGGCTTATAATTATGTTCGCGCGCGTAAGTATGAACAAGGTTACGTGTCTCCCGGCTGATGTCCGGATTATCCTTGAGCGCTCTCGACACAGTGGAGGGAG
>OGIH01001676.1_pt1 | contig 11280 bp, 9 predicted proteins | sample 1571721 | NCBI WGS metagenome assembly OGIH01 (sample SAMEA2582068, study PRJEB24529) | metagenome | biome: Human gut stool | place: China | collected 2011
TCATAAAATTGGTAATAATCCGCATTCGGAGTTTCGATGACGTATGCAGGTGCGCCGCAATATTTCTCGATCGCCTGGACGACCTCTTCCCGCGTGGCCGTCTTACTCTTTAAACCGAAAACGGCAAAGTCCGAGATATTGTGCCAATTATCGGAACGCGGTCCGATGCTGATGCTGTTTACAAGGCAGTCGGCTTCATCGAGTTCCTGCGCCGTGGGGTTGAATAGCGTAGCCTCGATTCTCTCTCCCTTCCCGTTGGTTAAAGTTACGGCCCAAAATTCGTTTTCGCCGGTACCGAGATCTACACTCTTTCCCTACACGACGCTCTTCCGATCTCAGGTCGATAAGTTTGCAGGGAAATTCGATTTTGCAACCGTTGAGAACAAATCCCGACTCCCAGAACGCCTCCGGGATGTTTACAATGTCTGTTTGTGCAATGACCGCATCTCCTGGCCCGAGGCTCAGCAATCCCAGCATCAGTAGCGCTTTTTTATACATATCTTTAGCGGCTGTCTGACGAATCGGCCGGTCGTTATTTCAGCAGGGCCTGCAAACGCTCGGGATAGTCGGTGGTGATGTAATCCACGCCCAGGTCGATGAAGTAGCGCATGTCCTCTTCCTCGTCGACCGTCCATACGTTCACCTCCAGTCCCAGCTTTTTTGCCTGTTCCACCCATTCGGGGTGCTTGCGCAGCACGCGCATCGAGTAGTCGATGCCGGTGAGGCCGAGCCCCTTGATGCTGCGCGGGGAGAGGTCTCCGTTCAGGTAGAAGATACGCCCGTCGGGCAGCAGTTTCTTGAACGCCAGGCAGGCATTGATCGAGAAGGCGATGATGTCGGTGCGGTCGAGCAGGTTGTACTTGCGCAACGCCTTGACGATCTTCTCGGCCGCGAGGTCTTCGCGCTTGAGGTCGGAGAGCGATTTCATTTCCAGCACCAGCCGGGTGTCGGGTTTGCCGGCCACCAGGCGCAGATAGGCGTCCAGCGTCGGGATGTTCTCGCCGTTGGGAAGCACGATCGAGGTGATCTCCTTCAGCGTGCTTTTCTCCATGTCGATCTCGGTACCTTTGTATATACGGTCGTGGTTTACGATCAGCTTGTCGTCGGCAGTCAGCCATACGTCCATTTCCGAGCCGAAGGCCCCGACCGAATCGGCTTTGGAGAACGAAGCCAGGGAGTTCTGCGCCGAATTGGGCGCCGTCCAGTAGCCGCGGTGCGCGATAACTTTGGGCTGAGCGAAAGCCGCGGCAGTTCCTGCGAAGAGCAGGGCGGCGGCGAAGATGAGCTTTTTTGTCATATCGTTTGAAATGTTGGTTGAGTGCTTATAAATCGAAACTTCAACAAAGTTAGTAAACATTTCCGGAATAACAAGCCCCGTGGGGTGCAAAAGGTGTTTTTTCAGGATGATGTCATCATACGGGAAGGGTTTGTGATTTTGAAACGAAACACGGAGCGGAACGATATGTACGATTTCCCGGCGAAATATATCGGAGTTTCGGGATTTTTTCCTATCTTCGTATGATGTGGAAATGGAATCCTTAACTTAAAACCAGAATAGACCATGAAAGAAAAAGTCAGCAAAAAGTTCCAGGAGATTTACGGCTCCGGGGCTATCCTGTTCGCCTCGCCGGGGCGTATCAACCTGATCGGGGAACATACCGATTACAACGGGGGCTTCGTTTTCCCGGGGGCGGTTGACAAAGGAATCGTGGCGGCCATCAAACTCAACGGCACGGACAAGGTGCGGGCCTATGCGCTCGACTTGGGTGAAAGCGCGGAGTTCGGGCTGAACGAAGCCGATAAACCCGCCCAAAGCTGGGCTTGCTATATCTTCGGCGTATGCCGCGAGATTCAGAAGCGGGGCGGTAAGATCGGCGGTTTCGATACAGTATTTGCGGGCGACGTGCCCCTGGGTGCCGGCATGTCGTCGTCGGCAGCGCTGGAGTCGACCTATGCCTTTGCGCTGAACGACCTCTATTCGCTGGGCATCGACAAATTCGAACTGGCGAAGATCGGCCAGTCCACCGAGCATAACTATTGCGGCGTGAACTGCGGCATCATGGATCAGTTCGCTTCGGTTTTCGGCAAGAAGGGCAACCTGATCCGTCTGGACTGCCGTTCGCTCGAGTATGCCTATTTCCCGTTCGACCCCAAGGGTTACAAACTCGTCCTGCTCGATTCGCGCGTGAAGCACGAGCTGGTGGGTTCGCCCTACAACGACCGCCGGGCTTCGTGCGAGCGGGTGGCCAAGATGCTCGGGCAGGAGTTCCTGCGCGGCGCCACGATGGAGCAGCTCGATGCCATCAAGGATAAGATTTCGGAGGAGGACTACAAGCGTGCCCGCTACGTGATCGGCGAGGAGAAACGTGTGCTCGATGTCTGCGATGCGCTCGAAAAGGGTGACTACGAAACGGTCGGCAAGCGGATGTACGAAACCCACTGGGGCATGTCGAAGGATTACGAAGTGTCGTGCGAGGAACTGGACTTCCTGACCGAAGTTGCCGAGGCGTGCGGCGTGACGGGTTCGCGCATCATGGGCGGCGGTTTCGGCGGCTGTACGATCAACCTGGTGAAGGACGAACTTTACGACAACTTCATCGCCACGGCGAAAAAGAGGTTCAACGAGAAGTACGGCCATGAACCCAAGGTGTACGAGGTCGTGATTTCTGACGGTTCGCGCCGTCTGGAATAATCGTTATGGAAAAGTTTCGCAGGTTTCTGCATCCCGTGTGGACAGGATTCGTACTTCTTATTGCGGCGTATGTCCTGCGGGGAGTTTTCCTGTGCGCGCGCGATACCTTTTTGTACAATCGGCTGGATCTTTGCGATCCGGCCGATTTTGAATTATCCACTGCAATGCCGAACCGAGGCGTTGGCATTCCCTGGTGGAAACCTATCGGCTGTACGGGATGTTGTATCCTGAAATCGCGATGCGAACAGGCGTGTCGGATACGATGCGCATTCCCATCATGCTATCGGGGATGCGATCCGGGTGAAGTGTGAGTCCTCGGGCTGGGCGCTACCCGTGTCTTGGGTTAGAAAAGTGCGCATTGGGCATATCGGCTGCCGGGGAATGGCTTCGAAGCGCCATCCCGAAGCCCCCTCTCGAAGCTTTCTCCCGGAGGCCCCTTCCTCCCGGAGCTGTTTGGGCTTATCGGCGGCGGATTAGTTTTGTGGCGTTGTGCTAACCGGCGCAGGTCATAATATTTTTTGCAGGAAAACCTCGTCGTGGAATCCGTCGGCAAGCCGCAGCCACTCTTTCCTGATCCCCGTTTCGGAGAATCCGGCGTGGCGGAAAAGTGCGAGGCTCGCCGCATTTCCGGCTTCGACGCTGCACCATAACTGATGCAGGTGCAGCATGTCGCGGGCATAGCTGCATACGGTCTCCACCGCATCGGCGGCATAGCCTTTGCCCCGTTGTGCCGTATCGTGGATCAGAATGCCGACGCCCGCACGGAGATTCACCGGATCCAGGTCGAACAGGTCGAGCGGCTTGGAACTCAACAGCGTCTCGATGATCAGCCGCAGTTGTCCGTCGCAGAGCACCCCGACGATGTCCTGATGCCGTTCGACGAAGCGCTCCAGCTGATGACGCGAGAACGGCTCCGTCGTCCCGCTGACCGGACAAATGTCGCAGTCGTTCTCCCACTCGTACATCAGGTCGACGTCGCCCGGCTCCACAGCCCGCAGGCGGATGGTGCGGCCCTCGATGTTCATTACAATCCGATGATCTTGTTGCGGATCAGCATGGCCACGCCCCAAGCGTTGGCGTTCTCGGTCATCTTCGACACGCGGAACTTGGGGTCCTTGTAGACCAGATTGAGCGAATATTTGTTCGTCGCCGATTTGAGCGGCAGCATGATGTAGTCGCCCGCCGCCGCGAGGTTGCCGCCGACGATGACCGTCTCGGGGTTGAACGTGTTGATAAGGAAGGCCACGGCCTTGCCGACTTTTTCGCCGGCCTCCTCGATCAGCTCGATCGAGAGGTTGTCGTCGTTCTTCGCCGCGGCGATGATGTCGTCGATATGGATGCTCTTCTGCTGGTCGTACTTCTCCTTGAGGATCGTATTGACGCCCTTCTCGATCAGGTGGCACATCTTGTCCTCGATGGCGATACCCGAAACCTCGGTTTCGAGGCAGCCTTTCTTGCCGCACGAGCAGATGATCTCGTTGTCGAAAAACGGGATGTGTCCGAACTCACCGGCGAACCCGCTTTTCCCGTAGTAGAGCTGCCCGTCCACGACGATTCCGATTGCCACGCCGCGCCCCATGTGCAGGTAGAGCACGTTGCTCTCGTCCTTCGACTTGCCGCACGTGTATTCCGCATAGCAGCGGGCGCGGGTGTCGTTTTCGAGCAGCACGCGCAGCCCGACGCGCTCTTCGAGCACTTCGCGCAGCGACTGTTCGCTGGAGGTGAAATACTTGTAGCTGCGGCCCGTGTCGGGATTCACGCGTCCCGTCATGCAGACTCCCAGCCCGAGGATTTTGCCCCGGTCGATGCCGCATGTGGCGATGAAGTTCTCTATGTTGGAACAGATGCGTTCGAAACACTGCGGGCGATCCTGCAACTCGAAGGTGTAGTCGTACTCTTCCTTGATGATGTTGTTCTGCAGGTCGGTGATCAGGAATGTCATGTTGTCGCGCCCGACGTTGACACCTGCGAAATAGATCGCCGAATTGGCCAGGCCGAATATGTTCGGCCTGCGTCCGCCCGGGGTTTCCACCTTGCCCAGATCCGTTACGATGTTCTCATCGACCAGTTCCTGCACCAGCTTGGTGATGGTCGGGACACTGATATGCAGCTCTTTGGTCAGTTCCGAGAGCGTACATTCGCCGTTCACCGCCATGTAGGCGATGATGTTGCGCTTGATGATACTGTTCTTGTGCGAAATACCCTTCAGGGCATCGTCTTCGTGTTTGTTGAAAAATTCGGTGAGTGATGTCATCCGTCCTGTCTCATTTTTAACTAAACCTTTGCAAATATAATAAGTATATTTAAAAAATGCAACATGTTATTAATAAAATTTAATAAATTTTGTTTCAAAACACATTATAATAAAAGGAACGGACTGATTTTCAGTCCGTTCCTTTTTGTTTTGAGACTTTTTAGACTATAACGTCGATTTCGATTCTACGACGGCTTCGGGGTTTACCTTCCTGATAAGGCCCTGCAATACGGTGCCGGGGCCGAGCTCGGTGAATTCCGTCACGCCGTCGGCGAGCATGTTCTTTACGATGTATGTCCAGCGTACCGGGGCGGTCAGCTGTGCGATCAGGTTGGCCTTGATCTGTGCGGGATCCGTGTAGGGCTTCGCGTCGACATTCTGGTAGATCGGGCATACGGGCGTCTGGAACGGAGCCTCGCTGATCGCCTTTTCCAGTTCCTGCTTGGCAGGCTCCATCAGCGGCGAGTGGAATGCGCCGCCTACGGGCAGGCGCAGGGCGCGGCGCGCACCGGCGGCCTTGGCTTTTTCGCAGGCTGCGTCGACGGCTTCCACGGCACCCGAGATCACGAGCTGGCCGGGGCAGTTGTAATTGGCCGCTACGACGATGCCGTCGACTGATGCGCAGATTTCTTCGACTACGTGGTCTTCCAGGCCGAGGATGGCGGCCATCGTGCCGGGCTGTGCCTCGCAGGCGGCCTGCATGGCCATGGCACGCTTCGAGACGAGCTTCAGGCCGTCTTCGAACGAGAGGGCACCGGCCACGACCAGGGCCGAGAACTCACCCAGCGAGTGTCCTGCGGCAGCGTCGGGTTTCACGCCGAGCGCCTTGGCCATGATTACCGAGTGAAGGAATACGGCGGGCTGCGTCACTTTGGTTTGCTTGAGCTCGTCGTCCGTGCCGGCGAACATGATGTCCGTAATACGGAAACCGAGGATATCATTGGCTTTTTCGAAAAGCTCCTTTGCTTCGGGGACGTTGTCGTAAAGGTCTTTGCCCATACCGACCGCCTGTGCACCCTGTCCGGGAAATACGTATGCGTGCTTCATATTTTTGCTGAATTTTTGTTAGCGTCGGCAAAGATAAGAATTTATTTTTTAACTTTGCACCGCAATGGTTCACAAAGGGCCGGGCAAGGCCCCGTGTGATTAAATGGGAATGCCGTGTAATTCGGCAGCAGTTCCCGCTGCTGTATGTTCCGTCGATTGCCGCAACACTCTTTTAGCCACTGGTCTTTGGACTGGGAAGGCGTTGCGGCTGGAATGAGCCAGAAGACCTGCCTTGCATCTCCCGGTGGGAGGATCCTTATTTTCGGGCAAGCTCTGCGGAGAACGGAGCGCTTCGGACGGAGACACGGCAGTGTCGGCGTTTGTTGCAGGAGGGCGGCTTTATTTATAGGTGCGCGTCCGGTTGCATGAAATGGGGGATTCGATTCCGGGAGTTCGGAACCGGATTTTTTTATTTTATGCACATAAAACAAACGAAAGATGAAAAAACTTTTACTGTTGGCCTTTGCCGCTTTTGCTTTTGCCGCCTGCTCGGACGACGATAAGATGCCGACCCCCCCCCAGCTCGAAACAATATCTTTCAGTGAGGTGGAACTTGGTTCCGACGGATACCTGTGGGGTAAAACTCTGGCAACGGATGTAGACGGCTCGTTGGAGTTCGAAGGCGTGATTTACAAAGAAGGAAGTGCTTCGTTCCTCTCGTATTTCTCGGATTTCGGCGGTGTCTGGGACACGTGGTGCAAATTCGCGATGTCTGCCTGTCATGACAAAACGACTTTCGGGACGGATAACCAGTTCAGCGTTTATACGACGGCTGATGACGGCCAGAACAAGTTCGCCGTTGCATACGATATGAAAGGTATGGGCCCGGGCTATACGTTTAACCCGGCCATCGAGTTTTCGACGGTTGTTACTCCCGTGTCGCTTCGTATTGCCAATAATACGTGGACATATCTTTACCTCACCGCTACTAAATACAGCGACTTCAGTGTTGCGATTATCGGTTTCAACGGTGAAACCGAAACGGGGACGATTGAGGTGCCGTTGGCATCGGACAACAAGGTCGTAGCTGATTGGAAGACCGTAGGGCTGGATAAATTGGGAGCCGTGACCAAAATTGTTTTCTCTGTTGAGTGCGATGATGTGATGGCGCCGACTTATTTCTGTATTGATGATTTCGCTTATACCGAATAACTATTTTGAGATGAAAAATATTTTTTGGATTATTGCGGCTGCATTTGCCTTTGTAGCCTGCTCGGACGACGACGGCCCGTGCGAGAAACCCTTTGACGGCGAAGTAGTATCATTCGAGGCCTCCGAACATCTGCTCGACGCCATGACCGGCAACGACGTGAAGCTCGGCCCCGTTACGATGTCCCTGATGGGAATGGGGGATTATACCTATGCGAACGCTTTTTGTGCGAAGCAATACGCTGTGGGTGCGGATTTCGACGGCATGCTCTTTTCGACGGCAGACCAGAATCTGGTTTTCAACGCCTATTATTCATCGCTATACGACGGGTGGGACGGTATCGGGCTTTCGCAAATGCCCGACCGGAATGCGGCCGCTCCCTCCAGCAAGCAGCAGTTCTCCGTGTGGGCGGAAGGCGGAGCCAACGCAACGGAAACCTATGCCGTATTTTACGATTCCAACTCGCCGACGGAAATGTATCCCGAATACCTGAGTGAGTCGGGCTATCCGACCATCGACCTGGTGGAACCGCGCATCGTCGCCCACCTATACATCGCCAATTCGACCTGGGTATACAATTATTTCACGGGGGCGGATACCGACAGTTTTCAGGTGAAAATCACGGGGTCGCTCGGCGGTGTGGAAAAGGGGAGCATCACGGAAACGCTCGTCGCCGGGAAATCGAAGCTGAGCGGATGGCGCAAAGTCGACCTGTCGTCGTTCGGTGCGGTGGACAAGCTGGTATTCAAGGCGGTCTGCGACTATCTGGCAGATCCGACCTATTTCTGTGTCGACGAGATCGGGTTGCTGAAACCCGATGCCATGTAATTTGGGCCCGGCTATTTGGAGATTAGTATGGCTCTGGCAATTCCCCGTACGGCCTGCCTGCCGTGCGGGGAATTTTTTGCCGCTTCGCCGGTGTCTGATTTCGGCCGGGGCGGTTGCCGGACGGGTGTTTGCTGACCGGGCGGTTGCCGGCCGGAACTGTTGTTCGGTGGGCTGTTACCGGATCGGTGCTTGCTGTCCGGGTGCTTGTCGGCCGGGCTTGCCGGGGGACGTCCGGCGCAATAGCAGCAGCAGGCCGGGGCCGCCGTCGGGAACCGAAAAAAATCCCCGCAGGCCGATGCCCGCGGGGATTCGTTATTCAGAGTCAGTCCGGATTCAGATCAGGTTGTCTTTTTCGATGTCCTTGAAATAACGGTAGGTGCCGACCTTCAGTTCCGCGGTCGCGGGTTCGTCGCATACGACGATCCCGTGGGGGTGTACCTGCATGGCCGAGATCGTGCAGACGTGCGAGTAAGGGCCTTCCACACACTGCTGCAGGGCACGGGCTTTCTTATGCCCGAGGGCGAGGATCAATACCTGTTTCGCATCGAGCACGGTGGCTACGCCTACCGACATGGCCTGCTTGGGCACCTTGTTCACGTCGTAGTCGAAGAAGCGCGAGTTCACGACCAGCGTGTCGTAGGTCAGTGTCTTGACGCGGGTGCGCGAGTTGAGCGACGAGAACGGCTCGTTGAAGGCCAGATGGCCGTCTTCGCCGACACCGCCCAGGAAGAGGTCGATGCCCCCTGCGCGGCGGATTTTCTCCTCGTATTCGTCGCATTCCTTCTGCAGGTCGGGGGCGTTGCCGTTGAGGATGTTGACATTGGCCGGGGTGATGTCCACGTGGTTGAAAAAGGTGTTCCACATGAACGAATGGTAGCTTTCGGGATGCTCTTCCGGGAGCCCGACGTATTCGTCCATGTTGAACGTGACGACATCCTTGAACGATACCTTCCCGGCTTTGTTCAGGGCGATCAGCTCCTTGTACGTCGTCAGAGGGGTTGAACCCGTCGGCAGGCCCAGCACGAACGTGCCTCCGGCAGCCTGCTTCTTGTTGATCTGCCCGACGATGTAATGCGCCGCCCAACGGCTGGCATTTTCCTGTGTGTCTTCGATAATGAGTCGCATAAATTTTTCGGTTTATCGGTTTGTCTGTTCATTCTTCATTCGGACGGGGCGTCAGAACATCTTGACGAACACCTCGATCGCCTGGTATTCGGCCATGCCGAGCTTGTCGTAAAGCTGCGCCGTGTTCTGCGTACGCTCTTCGGCGCGCTGCCAGAACTCGCGCGGGTCGCTGCCCGGGAAGGGCATGATGTCCTTCTGCGAGAGGTGGCGGTAGATGGCGTGGCGCTTCATGATCAGCTCGTCGGGCGACAGCGGCACCGCCATGTCGACCATGCCCAGATCCCATTCCATCCATGCACCGCGGTAGAGCCACAGGTGGCATTCCTTGAGCCATTCGTCGTCCCTGACTACGTCCAGGGCGCCGAGTACGGCCTCCATGGCCGTGCGGTGTGTCCCGTGCGGGTCGGCCAGGTCGCCTGCGGCATAAATCTGGTGGGGTTTCACCTCGCGCAGCAGCTTGACGATGATGTCGATGTCCTTCTCCGTAAGCTGTCCCTTCTTGATACCGCCCGTTTCGTAGAACGGCAGGTTGAGGAAGTGGGCGTTCGTGTCGGGGTTCAGGCCGAACGAGCGGACGGCGGCGCGTGCCTCGGCGCGGCGGATGGCACCCTTGAGGTCGAGCAGCGGACGCGGTTCGGGTTCGCCCTTCTTCTTGCCGGCGATGATCTTCTCGACCTCGGCGTAGTGGTCTCCGAAGCCCAGTTCGCGGGCCGTGTCGATGTTCTGCAGCACGACGTCGTCGTGTACGGCCACGTTGCCCGAAGTTTCGTAGGCTACGTGTACGTCGTGTCCCTGCTGCACGAGGCGGATAAAGGTACCGCCCATTGAGATGACGTCGTCGTCGGGGTGGGGCGAGAATACCACCACGCGCTTGGGGAACGGTTCCGACGGTACGGGGCGTGTCGAATCGTCGGCGTTGGGCTTGCCGCCCGGCCAGCCCGTGATGGTGTGCTGCAGGTCGTTGAACACGTCGATGTTGATCTGGTCGTAGGCGCGTCCCTGTTCGAGCAGCTCGCCCAGCGAGTTTTCGATATAATCCTTGTAGGTGAGTTTCAGGATCGGCTTCTGTACCACGCCGCACAGCCATACTACGGCCTTGCGCGTGAACTTGGGCGTCCATTTGCAGGGGCCTACCAGCCACGGTGTCTGCTCGCGCGTAAGCATCTGTGCGGCATTTTCGTCGATCACCACCTCGATATTGGGGTGCACCTGCAGGTTCGAGGCAGGCACCTGGCTGGTGACTTCGCCTTCGACGACCTTCTGGACGATCTTGGCTTTCTCCTCGCCCCACGCCATCAGGATGATCTTCTCGGCGCGCATGATCGTGTCGATACCCATCGTGATGGCCATCTTCGGCGTGTTTTCCAGGCCGAAGAACGCCCCGGACTGGATTTTGCGCGTGTTGTGGGTCAGCTGAACCAGCCGCGTGCGCGATTTGGCATACGATCCCGGTTCGTTGAAGCCGATCTGCCCGTCCTCGCCGACGCCGATGATCATCAGGTCGATCTTGCGCACCGAGTGGTCGTACGATGCGCAGTATTCGGAAATCCTGGCTTCGGGTACCGTGCCGTCGGGGATATGGATATTCTCGGGCAGGATGTCTATGTGGTTGAGGAAATCCTCGTGGATGCGGAAATTGCGGCTCTGCTGTTCGGTCGAGCGGATCGGGTAGAACTCGTCGAGGCTGAATACCGCCACGTTGCGGAAGCTGACGATCCCCTCCTCGTGGCGTTTGACCAGTTCGCGGTACAGCCCGAGCGGGGTGCGCCCGGTCGTGAGCCCCAGCACGAACGGCTGCGACTCCTCGTAAACCTCGTTCGAGCAGTGGATTTCGTTATACGTGCGGATTGCCTTCACGATGGTGTCGGCGACGTATTGCACGCCCAGGTACTCGTTTTCATAAACCGTCGTGTGGATCTTTTCGTAACGGTGGATGATGTCGCGCGGAGCCGATACTTCGATCAGGCCCCCGTCTTTGGGAAGTGAATATTTGTTGTTCATATCTTTGAAAATTTAATTTGTTCGAAAAATTCCGGCAGGTGGAAGTCGGGCTTCGGAGCCGCGATCGGCTTCCACGACAGGAAATGGGGCTGCGAGAGTTTGTCCCCGCATTTGTAGAGGTTCACCTTCGCCTTCAGTCCGCTCCAGTCCGTCAGCGAGTGCATGAACAACGCCTGCGGCGGG
>OGIH01001688.1_pt1 | contig 11227 bp, 9 predicted proteins | sample 1571721 | NCBI WGS metagenome assembly OGIH01 (sample SAMEA2582068, study PRJEB24529) | metagenome | biome: Human gut stool | place: China | collected 2011
AGAGGAACCCGTTCCTGCTGACATGAGTAAATATGGTCAGCCTATTGATCCCGACGAAATGAAGCCTGTTGCAGAACCATTGTCTGTTGTTATGGCGGTCGATGTATCTGGTAGCATGTCTGGTGAACCGATTAAGGATGCCTTGGATGCAATGTGTCACTTCGTTGATAACTTCGAAGATTATCCAGGCGATGTCCAGATTGGAGCTATTGCAGTTTCAGATACTTCCCAAATTGTTCAGTCCCTAACTAGCAATTTGAGTAAGTGTAAGTCCTCCATCCGTTCCATCACCAGTTGCATGACAGGTGTTTGTAACGATGGACATCCGTTTGACGATATTAAATCTATGCTTTCCAGAGAAAAGGGAAAGAAAATCGCTATTGTTCTTGCTGACGGTATGTGGTCATACCAAGATAGAGCCGTTTCCGCAGCACAATCTTGCCATCGTGCAGGTATCGATATTACAGGCATTGGTTTCGGTAGCGCTGACCAGAAATTTTTAAGAGACATCAGTTCAGGGGATGTACAGGCTATGCTTGTGGATCAGAGTGAACTTACTCAAAGTTTCGGAAAAATTGCTCAAGAAATTGGCGGTGGCGGTACTGCATCGAAGCGTGGGCGTACTGGTAGCGAAACAAGTGTTACAACATGGCTTGCAATTAACGAACACTAAGAAACCACACATCCTAATCAGGCAAATAACAAGGTAGGTGTGTAATGGAACGACGAAATTATTTTGAAATGCTGGGGCTAGACTTTGATCCCCCAGAAAAAAACGAACGAAAAAAGCCCATGCGGGGGAGAACCGTATCGAATTCTCGGCTTATGTCGCCATGCAAAGCGTGGACAAAAAACCCGACGTGATGTCGGCGAGCGAATACCGCAACACGATCCGGCAATATTTCCCCGACAAAGCGTCGTCGTACGATTTCGGCGGATCGACAGACTGGTTCGACGCCGTCACGCGCAAACACCCTGTAAGCCAAAATTATAACGTATCCTCATCGGGCGGCTCCGCAAAACTCAACTACCGCGCCAGCGTCTCCTACACCAACGACATCGGGCTGGTGAAAAAAACCGGGAACGAGAAACTCCGCGGTCGCCTGAACGTGAGCCAGTCGCTCATCCGGGATCGGCTGAAAGTGGATTATAATTTTGCGTACACCACCGGAAAAGGCTCCTATGCCGACAAGTTCATCATGCGGCAGGCCGTATTGCGCAACCCGACCGAACCCATTTACGAAACCAGCGGCAACAACCCCCAACTTCTTCTCGCCGGGAATCGACTACCACAACCCCGTGGCGATGCTCGAACAACGTGACGACGAAGGCATCCGCAAAGAGTTCTCGGGCAGCGTCAATGCTTCGCTGCGCATCATAGACGGTCTGAAAATCAGTGCCATGGGCGCCATCATCGAGCGGTCGGAACGCTATGGGCACTATTACGGCCGCTATTACCCGGTAAATATCGGCAACAACGGGACGGCGGAAACTTACAACGACCACTACAAGAACAAGATGCTCGAAGCGACGATCGATTATTCGGGCACGTTCGGCGACCACAAACTGCAAGCCATCGCCGGTTACTCGTTCAGCGAGGAAAGTTCGGAAAGCTACGACCAGATGAACTACAAGTTCGATACTGACATCTTCGGGTTCCACAACATCGGCAGCGGCGGGGCGCTCAAGGAAGGGCTCGCCTCGATGGGCAGCAGCAAGGAAGACAACCGGCTCATCGCCTTCTTCGGCCGCGTGATGTATAATTACAAGGAAAAATACCTCTTCTCGGCATCGGTGCGCTATGAAGGTTCATCGCGTTTCGGCGACAACCACAAATGGGGAACCTTCCCGGCCGTGAGCCTCGGCTGGCGTATATCGCGCGAACCGTGGCTGAAGGACGCCAAATGGCTCAACGAGCTCAAGCTGCGCGCCGGCTTCGGCATCACGGGCAACCAGGAAATCGGCAACTACCGTTCGTTGTCGATCCTGCGCAAGGGTTCGTCAAATTTCTATTACAACAAAAAGTGGATCAGCACCTATGAACCCGGCAGCAATCCCAACCCCGACCTGCGCTGGGAGAAGAAGAAAGAGTTCAACGTCGGGCTCGACATGAGCGTGCTCGGCAACCGGCTCAACGTCACGGTCGACTACTACAACCGCCGCACCAAGGATCTGCTCTACACCTATACCGTACCCGTACCGCCCAACCTCTACCCTTCGAAATTCGCCAACGTCGGCACGATCGACAACAAAGGTATCGAAGTGACGGTCAACGCCACGCCGATTTCACGCAAGAATTTCAGCTGGAACCTCGCGGCGACGATAAGCCACAACAAGAATAACCTGGTCAAATTCTCCAACGAGGATTACGAAATGGTGCAAATCCAGACCGGCTACTTCCCCGACGACCTGAAAATGTATACCATGCGCATCGTCGAAGGCGGCTCACTGGGCAACTTCTGGGGCCCGAAATTTGTGGGATTCAACGATAACGGCGGTGCCATCTACGAAGACCTCGACGGTGTAGAGGGCATTACCGAAGCGGATTACCAGGTTATCGGCAACGCATATCCCGACGTGCTGCTTTCGCTGCAGAATACCTTCAGCTACAAACAGTGGAGCCTGAGCTTCCTGCTGCGCAGTTCCATCGGCAACGACGTCCTGAACCAGAGCCGTGTCTATTACGAAGGGTTCGGGTACTTCGGCACCCGCAATATCCTGCGCTCGACACTCGACCATGCCAACTACAAGGACGGCGCATACTATTCGTCGCGGTTCGTGGAGGACGGTTCCTATCTCAAACTCGACAACATCACGCTGAGTTACGATTTCAAGCTCAAATCGAAGGTCATCTCCAAGCTGCGCTGCTATGTCACGGCACAGAACCTCTTTACCATCACCGGCTACAAGGGCATCGACCCCGAAGTCAGCATCTCGGGCCTGCAACCCGGCATCGACTGGTATGACTTCTATCCCCGCACGCGTACATTCGTTCTCGGAGCCGCCATCGCATTCTAAATCATCCGACCAACAAACGAACCTATTATGAAAAAGATAGTATCAATCCTGTCCACGATATTCCTGCTAAGTGCAATACTGAGTTCCTGCACCGACCTGGAAGAGAATCCCTACTCCTCGATCCCGTCCGACGAATTCTTCAACAACGAAGAAGAATTCCTGATGAGCGCCGGGCGTATTTACGCTTATCTGGTACGCTATACCTGCTACCGCTGTATCTGGGGCACGATTTCCGTATCGACGGACGAGGCGGTCAGTCCCCTGCGCGAAGGAAACCAGTGGGTCGACGACGGCGTATGGCGCGACATGCACGCACACACGTGGAATTCGCAGATGCAGGATCTGCAAACGATCTGGGAGTTCCTTTTCGGCGGCATTTCGCTCTGCAACCAGATACTCTATGAGTTCGACCAGTCGTCGGTCGATTTCGAGGCCAAACCCAGCCTGGTAGCCGAGGTGCTGGTCATGCGCGCATGGTTCTATCTGAATGCCATGGATCTGTTCGGCAATGTTCCCTTCACCACCGACTTCTCGGACACGAGCCTGCCCAGGCAGGTGGATCGCAAGTTCCTCTTCTCGTTCATCGAACAGCAGATCAAGGATAACGTCGGCCTGTTGCAGGACGTGCCTACCGCCTCGAACTACGGCCGCGTAACCAAGGCGATGGCTTACACCACGCTCGCCAAACTGTACATCAATGCGCAGGAGTGGATCGGCGAGGCCAAATGGGACGAAACCATCGCTGCCTGCGACCAGGTGATCGGCTTCGGGCAACTGGAGATAGAACCCGACTACTTTTCGAATTTCAAGGTGGACAACACCTCGTCGAAGGAGAATATATTCGTCATCCTCTATGACAAAGTTTACACGTCGCAAAACTGGTGGCACGTCTTCCGGTTCCACCAGCTGACGCTCAACAGCCTCTCGCAACAGACCTACGGCATCCTCGACTTTTGCTGGAACGGCTTCGCCGCAACCGAGTCTTTCTATAACAAGTACGATCCGAAAGACATCCGGCGCAGGCAATGGCTCGCGGGCCCCCAGTACGACATGTCGGGCAATCCGCTCCTGATGCAAAACGGGCAGCAGCTCGACTACACGCCGCATATCACCTCGCTGTTCGACTTCTCGAACCCGGCAAAATCGAACGAAGGCGTCCGCTCGGCCAAATACGAATATGCGAACGGGCTGCAGGGCGAATGCATGGACAACGACTATGTGGTCTACCGTTATGCCGACGTGCTGATGATGAAGGGCGAGGCGCTCGTGCGCCAGGGGCATGCCGATCTGGCCGTTCCCCTTTTCAACGAGGTTCGCCGCCGCACGGGGCTGGAAGACTACAAGGCCGCCGATCTGACACTCGATGAAATTTACGACGAACGGGGCCGGGAATTTGCATGGGAAGGATTACGTCGCCAGGATATGATCCGGTTCGGCAAGTGGAGCGAAGCACGCGACCTGAAACCGGCCGTCAGCCCGGCATACACGAAACTTTACCCTATTCCGGCCAACATCCGCAAGACCAACACGAACCTCAAACAAAACGACGGATATACCGATTGAACACCACCCCGCCCTGCCGGTTTGTAGGAACCGGCAGGGCGGGATAAACAGCCACACAGAAAAAACACCATGTCAGAATCAAAAATTCTCGTAATCGGCAGTTCGAACACCGATATGGTCATCTGCACCGGACACTTACCCCTTCCCGGCGAGACGGTCATCGGGGGCACCTTCTTCATGAACCCGGGCGGCAAAGGCGCCAACCAGGCCGTCACAGTGGCGCGTCTGGGCGGAAGGGTCTCCTTCATCTGCAAAACAGGCAGCGACATCTTCGGACACCAGGCCAACCAGTTGTTCAATGAAGAAGGGATCGACACTTCGTATGTATTTTCCGACACGAAAAACCCGTCGGGCGTGGCTTTGATTACCGTAGATACCGACGCTGAGAACTGCATCGTCGTCGCACCCGGAGCCAACGCACATCTCACCCCGAACGACCTCAAACGGTCGGCCGAGGCGGTCGAAGCGGCCGATATCATCCTGTTGCAACTCGAAATCCCGATGCAAACCGTGGAAGCCGCAGCCGCCATGGCATACCGGCTGGGCAAGAAGGTCGTCCTGAACCCGGCCCCGGCCTCGAAGCTCTCCGCCGGACTGCTCGAAACGCTGTACGCGATCACCCCGAATGAAACCGAAGCCGAAGCCATTTCCGGAATCCGCATCACCGATGAACACACGGCCGAAGAAGCCGCCCGTAAAATCGCGTCGATGGGCGTGTGCAACGTCATCATCACGCTCGGAGCCAAAGGGGCCCTGGTCTTCGACGGGGAACACTGCGAAGTCGTCCCGGCATATAAGATACAGGCTGTCGACACGACCGCCGCGGGCGATGTGTTCAACGGGGCGCTGGTCGTAGCCCTTTCCGAGGGGCGGACACTTCCCGAAGCCGTGCGTTTCGCCTGTAAAGCCTCGGCCATATCGGTGACACGCTCGGGTGCGCAAAATTCCGTACCTTACCGTACCGAAGTCGACGTATTCAACCTATAACGCTAAAACAGACCCGACCATGAAAAAAACCTTTTTGTTACTCTGCACGGCCGCGACCATCGTCTCGTGCAATGCCCGCCCGGCGCCCCGCGAGCTCCCGGAACAGGTCACCCTCACCAAAGAACGGCTGCTCGACAAAATCAAGGGCGGCTGGGCCGGCCAGACTATCGGATGCACCTACGGCGGCCCGACGGAATTCAAATTCAACGGCACGATGATCCAGGAATACACCCCGATCCCGTGGCCGGAACACTACATCAAATGGTGGTATGAAAACACCCCGGGACTTTACGACGACGTATACATGGATCTGACGTTCGTCGAAGTTTTCGACCGCCTGGGCATCGACGCCCCGGTGGATTCGCTCGCCGCAGCCTTCGCCAATGCCGGCTACGTACTGTGGCACGCCAACCAGGCCGCACGCTACAACATCCTCAACGGCATCCGCCCGCCCGAATCGGGGCACTGGATCAACAACCCCCATGCCGACGACCTCGACTTCCAGATCGAAGCCGATTTTGCGGGGCTCATGTCCCCGGGCATGCCCAACGCGGCCTCGGAGTTCTGCGACCGCGTGGGACACATCATGAACTACGGCGACGGCTGGTACGGCGGAGTTTACGTGGCAGCGATGTATTCGCTTTCGTTCGTCTCGGACGACATCGGATTCATCGTCGAGGAAGCCTTGAAAACCATCCCCGAACAGAGCCGCTATTACCGGTGCATGAAAGACGTCATCGCCTGGCACAAGCAGTATCCCGGCGACTGGAAACGCACCTGGTTCGAATGCGAAAAGAAATGGAGCTCGGATATCGGCTGCCCGGACGGCGTATTCGTGCCGTTCAACATCGACGCCGTGATCAACAGCGCCTACATCCTTATCGGCCTGCTTTACGGCGAGGGCGACTTCTCGAAGACACTCGATATCGCCACCCGCTGCGGACAGGATTCGGATTGCAACCCGGCATCGGCCGGCGGTATCCTGGGCGCAATGCTCGGGTACGGCAACATCCCGGAAAAATGGATGCGCAACCTGCGTGAAGTGGAAGATATGGACTTTGCCTATACCGACATCTCGCTCAACCGCACCTACAAAATGAGTTTCTGTCAGGCTTTGGAAGTGATCCGCCGCAACGGCGGTTCCGTAGGTGAAACCGACGTGACCATCGCATGCCAGCAACCCGTACCCGTCCGTTTCGAACAGTCGTTCGAAGGGCATTATCCGACCGAACGCCGTTCGATACACAAATCGCTTCCCGAAGCCGGCGGAATCGAATTCGACGGCATCGGAGCGGTATTGACGGGCGCCCTGCGCTGCCCCGACGAGTCGTACGTGGCCGAAGTAACCTTCTCGATCGACGGGCAACCGGTCGAACGCGTCAAACTCCCCGCCCGCTACCGCACGCGCCGGCATGAACTTTTCTGGCGCTACCAACTCCCGTCCGGCACCCACCGTATCACGGCCGAATGGCATAACCCGCGCAAGGATGCATCGTTGCAGATCCGCGACCTGCTGGTCTACGACAAAGCACCGCGCCCGTCCGGAATTTAATCCAAAACCTGTAAAATACGGCACATTATGTTCATCGTTCAAAGTTATCCCCTGGCAATCGCCTTTTGCTTCATCACCATGCTGTGCTGGGGCTCCTGGGGCAACACCCAGAAACTGGCGGCCCGCACGTGGCGCTATGAACTCTTCTATTGGGACTACGTGGTCGGTGTGCTGCTCTTCTCCTTGCTGTCGGCCTTCACGCTGGGCAGTTTCGGCGCCGAAGGGCGCGGTTTCCTCGCAGACCTGGCACAGGCAGACGCAGGCAGCCTCTTCTCGGCATTCATGGGCGGCGTGATATTCAACGCTTCGAACATCCTGCTTTCGGCCGCCATCGCCCTCTGCGGCATGTCGGTAGCTTTTCCCGTGGGTGTGGGGCTCGCGTTGGTACTGGGCGTGCTGATAAATTATTTCAGCGCAGCCAAAGGCGACCCGACCTTCATTTTCATCGGGGTACTGCTCATCGCCGCAGCGATCGTCATGAACGGATTCGCCTACAAGAAAGCCCAGACCGAAAAACGCAGGCTCACGACAAAGGGCATTCTCATTTCGGTTGCGGCCGGCATCATCATGGCATTCTTCTACCGTTTCGTGGCCGCATCCATGGATCTGAACGATTTTGCCGCCCCCGCAGCCGGCAAAATGACACCCTATACGGCCGTATTCATCTTCGCCGTCGGGGTTTTCGTCAGCAATTTCCTGTTCAACACCGTCGCGATGAAACGTCCGGTGGACGGAGAACCCGTGCGGATCGCCGACTATTTCAAAGGCGGCTTCAAAACCCACATGGTCGGCGTGCTGGGCGGTATGATCTGGTGCCTGGGAGAATCGTTCAGCATGATCGCCTCGGGCAAAGCCGGGGCGGCAATCTCCTACGGCCTGGGACAGGGGGCGACACTCGTTTCGGCACTTTGGGGAATACTGATCTGGAAAGAATTCAAGGGGGCACCCAAAATCTCCCACAGGCTCAACCTGGGAATGTTCCTGCTGTTCCTCACCGGGCTCGGGATGCTGATCTATGCGGGCGCTTAGACGGCTGAATACCCTATTGAAAAATCCCGAAGCATCGGCTTCGGGATTTTTATTTTGGCCGGCAGCCATCGCCCCACGCCCGCGCACCGGACGCGGCCGAGAGTAGCCGGGCGCCGCAATGAGCTACCCGACAATGACCCGGAAACGGCATTTCTCGCCGCCCGACAACACGGTCTCGAGCTCTTCCACCCGGATGTCCCTGCCGGGCAGCAGCTCCTCCAGGACATAGAGGATGCTTTGGCGGGAGCATTCGCAATGGGCCGGAGAGTCCACGAACCCGGCGTCGACCTGCGGGCAGAGGCACCGGGGATACCCGACCTCGTAGACCCGCCCCGGCTCGATGACGTCCGCAAAAAAATACTCCGAACGTCCGTATTTCGTATACTGCCGGTCGAGGTCGCAGCCGCATTCTTCGAATTGCCTGCGTAGTTCCGTCAGGACGACATCCTTGACACAATCGACGGCACACGGCCGGTAAAGCGCCCCGCGCACATCGGCCGGGAGTTTTGCGATGCCCTCCTCCAGAATCCGGTAGAAAGACTTGACTTGCTGTTGATTATCGTTTTCCATAGTATATTTCATTTATCAAGAAAGCATGCTCCGAGCCGGCAGAAGCACCCGGAAGCCGCCCCGGGCCCTTTTCAAGCGGGCCCGATATATTTTCCGACGAACTCCCCGACGCGGCGCGTGTACTCCTCCCGGTTGTCGCGGTACGAAGCGGCATGTCCGGCACCCGGCACGAGCCACAGCTCCTTGTCGCCCGGCTTCGCCTCGAAAAGCGGACGAACCATCCAGGTAGGGACGTAGTCGTCGGCATCGCCGTGGATGAAGAGCATCGGCAGGCGGCATTTCGCGACCTGCGCCAGCGCAGAAGCCTCGCGGAAATTCCACCCATATTTCAGGTCGCACAGCCAGCTGGCCGTATACAGCAGCGGGAATGCCGGCAGCCCGAACGACGACTTCAGTTCCTTGGAGAACTCGTCCCAGACCCCCGTATAGCCGCAATCTTCGACAAAGCACCTGACGTAGGGCCGTTGGGGCTCGCCCGAGGCCATCATCGTCGTGGCAGCCCCCATCGAGATGCCATGCACGACCATCCGCGTATCGCCGCCGAAAATCCCGTCGGCAACCTCCATCCAGCGCAGCAGATCGAAGCGGTCGAGCCACCCCATGCGGATCGCCCGCCCTTCGCTCTGTCCGTGGTAATACAGATCCGGCAGCAGGATGTTATACCCCAGGTCATGGTTATAGAGATAGCCGATCATCAGCATCCGCACGGCGCAGTCCGTATAACCGTGGACGATGACCGCCGTCCGGTCGGTCGGCACGGGAGCCGCCGCGTAGAGGGCGTGCAGCCGGACACCCTGCGGATCGGCGATCACGGTGTCGCGCAACGCCCCGGCCGTCTGCAAACTGTCCACCCACGGGCGCAGGAAAGGGTATTCGGCATACATGTATTCATAGGCCGTGGCATTCTTTTCCCGCATCTTGGCATCGGGCCGCAGCGAGAACGCGAGCATATAGAAACTGCCGCCGATAACCGCAGCTATCGGCAACAGGATAAAAACGGCTATGATTCGCCTGATCCGCTTCTTCTTCATAATAAAAAGTTATGCTGCGGTGTTCCCCGGCAGGAACACCCCAATAGTCCCCGGCACAGGATACCGCCAGTCCGGTCTCCGCATCGCCCGGAATCCCCTGTTACGGGCCGTACCGGCCAGCCGCCCCACACCCTCGCCGGCACGGGAAAACCATCCGGCAGCCGGTTCCGGAAGCACGGTCACTCCTCCCGCAATACCGTGCCAGGATGCGTGAGCATTGCGACGTCCGTACGAGGCGGCACCGGCGTTCGCGGATCCCGCAACTGCGGCACAGCCTGCGGACAGGACGCCAACGGCCTGCCGTCCCGGCTGGCCGGGCTCCCGGCGACACGGGTTATGGCAACGCCATCTCCCCGAACGTCACTTCGCAACAGCCAGCTTCGCCCGGATATGCGCCAGCATGTCGTCCGTCATGCGCGAGAGATCCCACTCGGGTTTCCAGCCCCACTCCTCACGGGCGCAGGTGTCGTCGAGCGAATTGGGCCAGCTCTCGGCGATCTCCTTCTTCACGGGGTCGACGTCGTAGTCCATCTTAAAATCGGGCAGCCGTTTCCGGATCTCGGCACAGATGATCTCCGGGGTGAAACTCATCGACGCGATATTGAAGCTGTTGCGGTGCACGAGCTTCGCGGGGTCGGCCTCCATCAGTTCGACGCAGGCACGCAGCGCATCGGGCATGTAGATCATGTCCATATAGACGTCCGACGGCACAGGGCAGGTGAACCGGCCCGACCGGATCGCCTCGTAGTAGATCTCGACGGCGTAGTCGGTCGTACCGCCGCCCGGCAGCGTGACGTTGGAGATAATGCCCGGGAAGCGCACCGAACGGGTGTCCACGCCGTATTTATGGTGGTAGTAGTTGCCCAGCATCTCGCCCGTGACCTTGCAGATACCGTAGATGGTCGTCGGCTGCATGATCGTATCCTGCGGAGTCTTGTCCTTGGGGGACGAGGGGCCGAAGGCACCGATTGAGCTGGGCGTGAAGAGGGCGCAATGGTGCTGGCGCGCCACCTCGAGCGAGTTGTTGAGCGCCCCCATATTGACGTTCCAGGCCATCTGCGGGTTACGTTCGCCCACAGCCGAGAGCAAAGCGACCAGGTTGAAGATCGTATCGATGTGGTAACGCGCCACGACCGACGCCATCGCCGTCGCATCGAGCGCATTGAGCACTTCGAAAGGGCCGGCCTCGCCGAGGGCCTTGCATTCGCGCATGTCTGTCGCCACGACATTGTGGTCACCGTAAATTTTGCGCAGATAGACTGTCAGCTCGGAACCAATCTGGCCTCCGGCACCTACTATTAGTATACGTTTCATGTGCATGGGTTATAATTCAAAAGTAAAGATAGAAAATAATTATGAATTATTCACAATTTTTTGGTCTTTTCATTTTTCTTATGTACTTTTGCACCACTCGAACGGGAAATGTTGCTGTTGTAGCTCAGTGGTAGAGCACTTCCTTGGTAAGGAAGAGGTCACG
>OGIH01001695.1_pt1 | contig 11197 bp, 7 predicted proteins | sample 1571721 | NCBI WGS metagenome assembly OGIH01 (sample SAMEA2582068, study PRJEB24529) | metagenome | biome: Human gut stool | place: China | collected 2011
GATTTCATCGCTCTGGGACACTACCAGATAGGCTCGATCGCTGTGCGTGTGCTTACATTCGACAAGGAACCGATCAACCAGGACTGGTGGAACCGGCGCATCGCCGTGGCCTACGACGTGCGGCGCACGCTCGGGCTCACGGACAACCCCGACACGGACTGTTACCGCCTCGTCCACGGCGAAGGCGACGGGCTGCCGGGGCTCGTGGTGGACATCTACGGCACGGTGGCCGTCGTCCAGTGCCACTCCGTCGGCATGTACCTCGCCCGTCAGGATATTGCGCGGGCGATCCTGGCTGCCTACGGCGACCGCATCACGGCCATCTACGACAAGAGTTCGCAAACCGTGCCCTTCAACGCCAGGCTGGGTGCCGTGGACGGATACCTGTGGGGGAGCTCCGACCATTCGGCGCACGTGGTGACGGAGAACGGCGAGAAATTCCTCGTCAACTGGGAGCAGGGGCAGAAAACCGGGTTCTTCCTCGACCAGCGCGAAAACCGGGAGCTGGTCAAACGCTACTCGAAGGGGCGCACGGTGCTCAACACCTTCTGCTACACGGGGGGCTTCTCGGTCTATGCCATGGCCGGTGGCGCCGAGAAGGTCTGCTCGGTGGACTCTTCGGAACGCGCCGTCGTGCTGGCCACGGAAAACATGAAACTCAACTTCGGCCCGCAGGCCAACTTTACGGAAACGGCCGCCGATGCCGTGGAGTACCTCAAGGACATCGAAGACAAATACGACCTGATCATCCTCGACCCACCGGCCTTCGCCAAGCACCACAAGGTGCTGGGTAATGCCATGCAGGGCTACAAGCGCCTCAACGCCCGCGCCATATCGCAGATACGCCCCGGCGGCATCCTCTTCACGTTCTCCTGCTCGCAGGCGGTGTCGAAGGAGCTGTTCCGCACGATGATTTTCTCGGCCGCGGCCATCGCGGGCCGCAACGTGCGCATCCTGCACCAGCTGACGCAGCCCGCCGACCACCCGGTGAGCATCTACCACCCCGAAGGCGAGTACCTCAAGGGACTGGTGTTGTATGTAGAATAAGGAAAGACCGCCCCGAACGGACATGGAAAAAACCGCACACCCGACCTACGCCCACTGCCCGATCCGCCATATCGTCGACCGCTTCGGGGACAAGTGGTCGCTGCTGGTACTCTACAACCTCCATACGAGCGGGTGCCTGCGTTTTTCGGAAATCCACCGCCGGACGGCCGACATCTCGCAGAAGATGCTCACATCGACACTCCGCAAGCTGGAACAGGACGGGCTGCTGTCGCGCAAGGTCTACCCCGAGGTACCGCCCCGCGTGGAATATGCGCTCACGCCCCGCGGCGAGTCGCTCATGCCCCACCTCACAGCGCTTATCGGGTGGGCAGAGGAAAATTTCGACGCCATCCTCGAAGACCGGGAGCGGGAAAAGATATAGCGACGGCCAGGGTCTGCCCGGCAAATCAAGCGGATACCCGCGGACAGCCCCCTGTCGTCAGCCGACAGCAAAACGTTGTCAGCCGACAGCAAAATAAGGACGCTCCCACAACGAGCAACGGGAAACGCCCATCCGCGGAACCGGGCGCCCCGCAAGCAAGACAGCGGGAGCCAGTCGCCCCCCGGAAATGCGCCCGCAAAGGCATCGGCTGGCGGCAACGAGATCGGCATCCGGCACATACCCTCAACAAAAAAAGTCCCTTCCGGGACTTTTCCTATTTTACCTTTTCATAGACATACACTTCGTGCAGTTCGCTGTCGTACCCCGGGTAGAAACCCCTGACCATTCCCAGCACGATGCGCGAACCCCGGTTCGAAAGTACCAGCAGCTCATCCGTCGCAGGGTCGACGGTCAGCCCCTCGATCTCGCCCGCGCGCCGGAAATCGGACATCATACGGAACGGCAACACCGCAGCATAGCTTTTCCCGTCGCGCAGGTCGGCAATATAGAGGTTGTCCGGCTCGTCCAGGTCGGCATCGCCGTCGTCGGCCGAAATGAGCATCTGCCCGCCGGCCATATATATCCCCTGCTGCCACTGCGGCACCGGGCGCAGGTGGACTTTGCGCACATACTTACCCGTCGCCAGGTCATAACCGTACAGGTAGCGCCCGTCGACCCAGTCGGCCATCCAGACCATATTCCGGTCGCGGTCTACGGCCAGCCCGCACACCTCGACCTGCCCCGAAGCCGGTTCCCAATCGATCGACCGCTTCCATGTCAGGTCGTCGGCATCGTACACGGCGACCTGGATATTCTCACCCTTGCCGTCTTCGAAAGTCTCGATGCCGGCATAAATCTCACCGTTCCATACGTCGATATCGCCGATATGGTTCGCGGCGAGCGGCAACCCTTCGAACGGCTGCCCGTTACGGGCGACCAGCCGCCCCTGCTTGTCGTACTTGTAGAGCACCGTACTGCCCGAAACATAATAGTAGTTCGAGTCGGCGGCGATCCCCTGCCGTCCTTCGACCGGGAAAACCCGCGACAGGCGGTACTCCCCGCCCAGTGTCTGCGCCCGGAGTGCAGTTCCGGCCGCCAACAGGAGCAATACAAAAAAAGTTCGTTTCATCCTCATCTGCAATACTATTTGGCAATCATATACTTGATACGCCCGGCCTCACGGCCCGGATTTTCGTTCCCCACTCTGCGCCCCTGGATTTCCGTGCTCCAAATCCTGCGCCCCGGATTCACACCCGGCTTCGTACTCCGGCAGCTGTCGTGTCCCCCCCGGGCCGCGCCCGAAACACCGTCCTGCCCCGAGGCAACTTCGGCCTTGCTGCCCGGATTTTTTCATCCCCGGCTGCGCGCCCCGGCAACTGTTGTGCAGCGCCCCGGCTGCACCCGCGGCCCGATCCTTCCCGGAGCGCTTCCCCGAGGGGACTTCTGCCTCGCCGTCCGGCAACACCTGAAAAGGCCGCCGCCGCGTAGTCGGGATATACAATCGCAAACCTGACGGAGCAAAAACGAGGCCGGAGCCGGAAACCCGCATCGCAGGAACCGCCTCCGGCCTATTCATATCGCGTATCGTCGGGCTTCGCGGAACCGCGCGGGCCACCGGGCTTCACGCATTGGCCTGCACCGTATCCGGCAATCCCCGCCGCCGGCCCTGCGCCGATGCGAACCGTTTACTTGCGTTTGGTACGCTGCTGCGCCTCCTGCTGGCGGAGGAGCTCCTCGTAGCGCTGCTGGAACTTCGACTTCTTGCCCTTGCTCCGTTTGGCGGCATTGGCCTGCATGACGGCATGGATCTTATCGTCGTCGACCATGCGGCGGATCAGCAACGTCTGGCCGATGGTAAAGAGGTTCGACAGCAGGTAGTAGTAGCAAAGGCCGCTCGAATAGCTGTTGAACCACAACAGCATCATGATCGGCATCATGTAGACCATCATAAACTTCATACCGGCCATCTGGGGCTGGGACGAAGCCGTCTGCTGGTAGTTGAAATACGAATACCCGAACAGCGACACGGCCATCAGCAAGGCGAAAAGGCTCACATGGTCGCCGTAGAACGGGATCGAGAACGGCAGGTTCACGATGCTGTCGTACGACGAAAGGTCGTCGGCCCAGAGGAACGGCTGTTCGCGCAGCTCGATCGAAGCCGGGAAGAAGCGGAACATGGCGATCAGGATCGGCATCTGGATCAGCATGGGGATACATCCGCCCATGGGGTTGATGCCCGCTTTCTTGTAGAGCTCCATCGTCGCCTGCTGTTTTTTCATGGCGTCCTCCTTCTTGGGGTATTTCTTGTTGAGCTCGTCCACCTGCGGTTTTATCAGGCGCATCTTCGCCATCGAGACGTAACTCTTGTACGTAAGCGGAGAGATGACGAGTTTCACCAGGATCACCAGGATCAGGATGATGATGCCGAAGCTGGCGATATAGTTGCGCAGGAAGTCGAAGACCGGGATCACGCACCAGCGGTTCACCCAGCCGAAGATACCCCATCCCAGCGGGATCAGGCGCTCCATGTGCAGTTCCTCGCCGTCCGCAGCGACGACCTTCTTGAGGATGGCGTATTTGTTCGGGCCGAAATAGAATGCAAAGTCATACCCTTCGGTCTGCACCGTATAGGGCACGGTCATCTGCGCCGAAAAACTCTTCAGTAATTCCGAACCGGGAGCCGCCGTATCGAACGCCAGGTTGGCGTTGGTGACATTTTGCGGGGCGATGAACGCCGACGAAAAGAACTGCTGCTTAAAAGCCACCCAGTTGACCGATGTGGAGATGCTCTTCGACTTGGATTTTTCGCTCATCCCCAGATCCTCGATCGAGCTCTCGCCCGGGAACCGGTACGAAATCGTCGTGTACATGTTCTCGTTCTGGAATCCCTTTTCGTTCTGGTAGGAATTGTTCGACCAGTCGATACCGATCGACGCCTGGTTGGCCATCTGCGGCGCCATATTCACCAGCCGCACGTTGAAGTCCACGAGGTAGTCGCGCTCGGGCACCTGCTTATTATATATAAGGTACTCATATTCGAGCCAGGCATCCGCTGCCACAGGCAGGCGCATCACCACCCTCCGGGCATCGCCTTCGACCTGTTCGGGCTGGGCCCGGAAGACATAGTCCATCGTGTTGACCTTGACGTTGTTCAACCCGTTCTTCACGTAGAACGAAAGGTCGAACCTGGCACTCGCGGGATCCATCAGCTCGATCAGCTGGTCACGCTTGCCGCGGGGTGCATACTTGGTATAATCCTTGAGCGTCACGCCCGTGATCCGGCCGCCGCGGGTCGAAAAGGTCACGATCATCACATCGTTCTCGACGGTAAACTCCTCCGCCTCCGCGTCGCGCGCACCGGCGAGGTATTCGCCCAACGCAGCGACCTGCTGCCGGCGTACGGCATCGGCGGCATTTGCCGCAGCCTCGGGCGCAGCCGTATCCGAAGCCGCCACGGCCGTACTGTCGGCTACGGGGACTACGGGGCGCGTCGCAGCGGCCACAGAATCCTGATAGGCCTGATACGCGGCCATTTCCTGCTGATATTTCTCCTGCTGTTTGGTATTGAAATAGGCGAACCCCAGGAAAAGCGCCGCCACGACGACAATACCTAAAATTGTTTTTTTATCCATTTAAAAATGTTTCGTTCTTTCGCTGTGATAAGTGTTGTTACTATTTCTTCCCGGCATATTCGAGCGCCGCCCCCACAAATGCCACGAACAGCGGCGAGGGGCTCAATACGGTGCTCTTGTATTCGGGATGGTACTGCGTACCGATGAACCAGGGATGTCCCTCGACCTCGACGACCTCGACCAGCCCCGTGTCGGGGTTGATGCCCACGGCCTGCATACCGGCACCTTCGAACGCAGCCATATAGTCGTTGTTGAATTCGTAACGGTGACGATGGCGCTCCGAAATATGGAGTTTGCCGTAGGCCGCCGCGACTTTCGAACCCTTCTTCAGCGTACAGGGATAAGCGCCCAGACGCATCGTGCCGCCCTTGGCCGTCACCCCCTTCTGCTCTTCCATCAGGTCGATCACCGGATGGGGCGTAGACTCCATCTCGCTCGAGTTCGCATCGGCGATGCCCAGCACGTTGCGCGCGAATTCGATCACGGCGCACTGCATGCCGAGGCAGATTCCCAGGAACGGGATCTTGTTCTCACGTGCATAGCGCACAGCGACGATCTTACCTTCGATACCGCGGTTGCCGAAGCCCGGGGCCACGAGGATACCGGACATCCTGCCCAGCTTCTCGGCCACATTCTCGGCGGTGATCTTCTCCGAATTGACATAGCGCAGCTTGACCTTGCAGTCGTTCACGGCGCCTGCGTGGATGAACGATTCGCAGATCGACTTGTAAGCGTCGGGCAATTCGGTATATTTGCCGACCAGCGCGATCTCGATCTTCTTGGCCGGGTGCTTCACCTTCTCCACGAAGGCCGTCCACGCCGCCATGTCGGGTTCCTTCTCGGCCGGCAGGTTCAGTTTGTCGAGCACCACCTCGTCGAGGTGCTGTTCGTGCATCTTCAGCGGCACTTCGTAGATCGTCGGCACGTCGATCGACTCCATCACGGCGTTGGCGTCGACATTGCAGAACAACGCCACCTTGCGGCGCAGGTTGGTCGACAGCGGATGCTCCGTGCGCAGCACGAGGATGTCGGGCTGCAACCCGTTTTCGAGCAGGGCCTTGACCGAATGCTGCGTGGGCTTGGTCTTCAGCTCGCCCGAAGCGGCCATATAGGGGATCAGCGTCAGGTGCACGAGCGCCGTGCTCTTGTAGCCCAGCGAATAGCGCAGCTGGCGTACCGATTCGATGAACGGCAGCGACTCGATGTCGCCCACCGTACCGCCGATCTCGGTGATGATCACGTCGTAAACTTTCTTCTGCGCCAGCATCTGGATACGGCGCTTGATCTCGTCGGTGATATGGGGGATGACCTGCACGGTCTTGCCCAGGTACTCGCCCTTGCGCTCCTTCTCGATCACGCTCTTGTAGATCTTTCCCGTCGTGACGTTGTTGGCCTTCGACGTGGGCTGGTTCGTGAAACGCTCGTAGTGCCCCAGGTCGAGGTCGGTCTCGGCGCCGTCCTCGGTCACGTAGCATTCGCCGTGTTCATAGGGGTTCAGCGTGCCGGGGTCGACGTTGATGTAGGGGTCGAGTTTCTGGATGGTCACCGAATAGCCTCGGGCCTGCAGCAAGCGGGCGATCGAGGCCGAAATAATACCCTTGCCGAGCGACGATGCGACACCGCCCGTAACAAATATGTACTTGGGTTTGGAAAGTATCATTACTGACTATATCTATTTATTTTCGTTGTGCTCCTGGTTCTCCTCCTGTGCCTGGCGGTCGATGAGCTTCACCTTCTCGATCGCGGCGGCCATCTCTTCGCGGGCGCGGTCGATCTTGGCCTTCACATCGGCGACGAGCGCCTCGGCGTTCTTCGACTTGGCGAAGAAACCGATGTTGTTCTCCAGCAGGCCGATCTCCTGTTCGAGCTGGCGCACCTTATTGTAAAGGCGCTCGCGCTCCGAACGCAGGCGGTTGCTGCCCGCCGATTTGAGCGTCGAGACCTTCTCGCGGAAACGGTTCATCGAACGGTCGCGCTCCGAACCGCGCAGCGTGTTGAACAGCGCATCGACGGCGGCCTTGTATTTCTTCTGGACGGCATCCTTCTGCTTGATGGGCACGAACCCGATCTCGCCCCAGCGGCGCTGGAACTCGCGGATCACGTCGTATCCGCCGGCCTTGACGTCGGCCGCGGCCATCTCATCGAGCAAGGCGAGTTTCTGCCGGAGGTTCTCCTCGTGCTCGCCGTCCACACTGGCAAAATGCGAAGCCTTGCGCTCGAAGAACTTGTCGCATGCGGCACGGAAACGCTTCCAGATCGCATCCGAATGGCGGCGCGACACGGCACCGATCTCCTTCCAGCGGGCCTGCAGGGCGATCAGCTCGTCGGTGGCCTTCTTCCACTCCTCGCTGTTCATCAGCGACTCGGCGGCCTCGCATATCTCGGTCTTCAGCTGCAGGTTGTGCTCCATCTCGGCCTTCACCCCGGCATAGAACTGTCGCTTGGCCTCGAAGAACTTGTCGCATGCCGTGCGGAAACGCTCGTAGATACGGTTATTGTCCTTCTTGGGTGCGAAGCCGATGGTTTTCCAGGTCTTCTGGATCTCCAGCAGGCGGTCGCTCGCACGGTTCCACTCCTTGCGGGTCGTGAGCGGCTGCGCGGCCAGCTCCTCGGTGGCGGCACAAAGCTCCGTCTTGAGTTCGAGGTTTTTGACCTGCTCGCCCTTGAGCGATTCGAAATGCTCCTGATGCTGTTTGTTGATACGGCTCGACGCGGCTTTGAAACGCTCCCAGAGCGCCTCCTTGTACTCATTGGCGACGGGACCCGTCTCGCGCCACTCGTCATGCAACTTCTGCAACTTGTGGAACGCCTCCACGACCGAAGGCTCCAGCACCAGCGCTTCGGCCTGCTCGCAGAGGGCGATCTTCTGCTCGTAGTTCTTCTTCAGGTCGAGGTCGCGCAGCTCCTTGTTGATTTTGATGAAGCTGTAGAAATTCTCGACATGCAGATTGTAGGTCTCCCACAGGTCTTTGACGTTCTGCTGCGGCACGATGCCGGTCTCCTTCCAGCGCTGCTGCAATTCGCGGAACTTGTTGAAGGTATGGTTGAGCGTCTCGTCCGAATTGACCAGTTCCTTGAGCTCCTCGATGATCCCGAGCTTGACCTGGAGGTTCTTCTCCTTCTCGGCCTCGAGGTTTGCGATGAACTCGTCGCGGCGATGACGGTACTCCTTGAACAACTCCTTGAGCTGTACTTCGGCGCCGTCCACGGCCGGTGCGAAATCCTCCTCGCGGCCCCCTTCCTCGACGAACTTGCGGCGTGCGGCCTCGACCTCGGCGCGGCGGATGCGGTAAAAGGCGATCTTCAACGCCTCCACATCCCGGCGGATCGACTGCACGGGCTGCTCTTCGAGCATACGCGTGAAGAGGGCTACCAACTCTTCCTTGCCCTTCCCGGCAAACTTGTCCTCGGCGGACGGCGCTTCCTGGGCCAGTTGGTCGGCAGCGGCCTCTTCAGCCGTCTCGCCCTCCAGTTCCAGCCCGGCATCCTGCGCGGCGAGCGCCGCCTCCTCGTCCGCGAAATCCACTTCGGCACCGGCCGGCACGGCCTCCTCGCCGGATTCGGTCTCCACCGCCTCGGCAACGGGCTTGATACGGGCACGCTTCGCACGCGGCGCGGCCTCGGGTTCCGCCACGGGCTCCTCCGCCGCAGGCGCTTCAGCCACGGGCACCTCTGCCGCGGGCACCTCTGCCGCGGGCGTTCCCGCAACGGATTTTTCCGTCTCGGGTTCTTCTGCCGCGGGTGTTTCCACGACGGGTTCCGCCTCCGCTGCTGCGGAGGCCTCGGTTTCAGGGACTTCGGAAGTCACTTCGGAAGTTACGGTCTGCACATCTTCAGCAGCATCGCTGACTTGCTCCTCGGGAGCAGGAAGATTCGGATTTTCAGTAGCCATCTCAGTACACGTTTTTGATTTCCATATATACGGAAGTATATAAATCTCGCAAATATAACCATTTTTCCCGGGCTACCGAACGATTTAGCCGGAAATTTGCTAACTTCGCCCAAGATATGCGCGGCACGCAACCGCACCGGTGCCGCGTGCGATGCAAAACCTGTCAACCGGAACCATGAGCCACCGCATCCTGCTTGTCGACGATGAAATCGACATCCTTGAATTCGTGAGGTACAACCTCCTGAAAGAGGGCTACGAAGTATTCACGGCGCAGAACGGCGCCGAGGCGCTGAAAGCCGCCGCCGAGTGCCGTCCGCACCTGATCCTGCTGGACATGATGATGCCCGTCATGGACGGAGCGCAGACCTGCCGCGCCATCCGCGAAGACCCGCGGCTGCGCGACACGATGGTGGTATTCCTCTCGGCGCTGGGCGAGGAGGAGCAGCAGCTTACGGGCTTCGGCGTCGGAGCGGACGACTACCTCACCAAGCCGATCAAGATGAAGCTGCTGGTCAGCCGCGTGCAGGCCATCCTCAAACGGATCGACGCTGAAGCCGCGCCGGCGGAACCGGCCGCAGCGGGCATCACCGTCGACCGCGAGCGGTACGCCGCGCTGCGCGACGGGCACGAGGTCGCCCTCCCGCGCAAGGAATTCGCGCTGCTCGACCTGCTCTATTCGTCGCCCGGGAAGCTCTTCTCGCGCGAGGAGATATATGCGAAGATATGGGGCACCGAGGTGGTCGTGGGCGACCGCACCATCGACGTGCACATCCGCAAACTGCGCCAGAAGATCGGCGACGAACGCATCGTCACCATCAAGGGCGTGGGCTACAAATTCGAACCCTGAGCCGGGGCCATACCCGGCGAATAAAACGATTATGGACGCACAGAACAAATACCGGCGCATCGTCATCAAGGTGGGCAGCAACGTGCTGACCCGCGACGACGGCCGTCCCGACACCACCCGCATCTCAGCCCTGGTCGACCAGGTGGCCCGGCTCCACCGCGCGGGCACCGAGGTCATCCTCGTTTCGTCGGGGGCCGTGGCCTCGGGGCGCAGTATCCTGGAGCGACGCACCGGGAAACTCGATTCGGTCTCCGCGCGGCAGCTTTTCTCCGCCGTGGGGCAGGTCAAGCTGCTCAACCGCTACTACGACCTCTTCAACGAATACGGCATCGTCTGCGGGCAGGTGCTCACCACCAAGGAGAGCCTCTCCACACGGCGGCAATACCTCAACCAGCGCAACTGCATGGAAACGATGCTCGCCAACGGCGTACTGCCGATCGTCAACGAGAACGACACCATCTCGGTCACCGAACTGATGTTCACCGACAACGACGAGCTTTCGGGGCTCGTCGCGGCCATGATGAACGCCGAGGCGCTCATCATCCTGAGCAACATCGACGGCATCTATGACGGCTCGCCCGCCGACCCCGCGTCGCAGGTCATCCGCCGTGTGAAACCCTCGGAAGACCTCTCGCAGTACATCGACCCCGTACGCTCGTCGCGCGGCCGCGGCGGCATGGCCACCAAAAGCCGCGTCTCATCGCGTGCGGCGGCCGAAGGCATCGAGGTCATCATCGCCAACGGCCGCCGCGACGGCATCCTCACCGACCTGGTGCTGACCGGCGAAGAGGTGCCCTGCACCCGCTTCGAACCGGCTCCGAGGGCAGCCTCGGGCGTCAAGAAATGGATCGCCAGCAGCGAAGGCTTCGCCAAGGGCATCCTGCACATCGACCAGGGCGCCGCCGCAGCCGTCCGCGCCAGCAAGGCCGCCAGCATCCTCGCCGTGGGCGTCACAGCCGTCGAAGGCGATTTCGAACGCGACGACCTGGTGCGCATCCTCTCGCCCGACGGGGCACAGCTGGCCGTGGGACGCATCTCGTGCGACAGCGCCACCGCCCGCCGCAATATCGGACGCAAAGGGCTCAAGCCCCTCGTCCACTGCGATTACCTCTACCTGGAATAACCGATTATGGAATACGAATCCCTGTTCAAGGCCGCCCGGAAGGCCGGGACGGCGCTGGCCGACGTCGAACCCGAACGCCTCGGCCGCATCCTGCAACACGCCGCAAGGCTCCTGCGCGGGCATACGCCCGCATTGCTCGAAGCCAACACCCGCGACATTGAGGCCATGCCCGCCTCGTCGCCCATGCTCGACCGCCTGCGGCGGACCCCGGAGCGAATCGGCTCCATCGCCTCCGACATGGAAGCCGTATCGCACCTGCGCTCGCCTCAGGGCG
>OGIH01001702.1_pt1 | contig 11167 bp, 10 predicted proteins | sample 1571721 | NCBI WGS metagenome assembly OGIH01 (sample SAMEA2582068, study PRJEB24529) | metagenome | biome: Human gut stool | place: China | collected 2011
ATTCCGTGGTCATCTGTAGTTTCCCAGTTGTCGAAAGCAGTCTGGCGCATTTCCTGAGTGATTTCCATTTCCGGAAGCGGTTTGGAAGTCAGTTCTTTGCGTTTATCGGCAGCAGTCAGACCTGTCCAGCGAGCCATATCCGAGCCGGTAAGTTCTGCTCCTTTGGCAGCATCCGGCATTACGGCAACACCGTCACGGGTGAAACCTTGTTCGCTGACGTCACTTCCCCATGCGAATGTATATCCTTGCTTTACAGCGTTGTCCATTACAGCCATGAACTCGTCGAGCGGAAGATTGTAGGACAAACCATTACGCCAGTTGTCCTGAATCTCGATAGCGAATTGAGAATAGAAAGGATGGTGTGTATATGAAGTTAGTGACACATAATCTTCAGCTTTCAGTCCGAGCGATTCAGCGAAAGTCTTCGGAGTATATTCCTTGCCTTTGTAAGTGAAGTTCTCCGGGCACGTTCCCAAATAAGTATCGTAGATGGCGCTAAGACCTTTCTTCCATACCGGAGTCAGTTTAGTGAATTTACCTTTGGCGATCGCATTGATGTATCCTTCTGCAACAGCGTCCAGTTCATTGTGTACCGGCAGTGTATCACCATACATGATACCCGGCATTGCTTCTTGCGGAACCAGTCCGTAATTCTTCATACAATAGATGATGTCATAGAAACTTCCGCCGGGAGAGAAAGAACTGTCGCCATGATAGCGTACATAGTTTGTTCCGCGGTCTTCCATTGTTTTGTGTACAACGAACATTTCCGAAAGGTCGTATTCACCTTTACCCAAACGTAGTAGTTCTGATTCCAGGAATCCCAAAGCGGAGAAACTCCAGCAAGTGCTCGAACGATTCTGGTTCTTGATAGAAGTAATCGGATTTTCTTTCACTGTTGTGAAAACGAAGCCCTCTTCGGGTTTTGCGTCTTGTGCCATTGCGCTCAGGCTGAACAAGCCTAAGGCAGCGATAAGGATACTCTTTTTCATTCTGATGAAATTAATATTAAATTGTTTTGGTTACAAAGATATGGATTCCTTGGAGGAATTCCATATTCTTGCATAGATTTTGCATAAAAAAAGAGTAGAAAATGCTGTATCCCACCTTCTTTACTATACAAAAAGAGGAAAAGGCAATCGTATGTGATCACCTTTTCCTCTTTCTACATTTATTTTATTTTGATTCCGAGACTTTCTAAATCATCGAGAGTAACAGTATAATTCTCTCTGCTTTTCATCCGTTTCATTACTAACTGTCCGACTTGTTCGGCATCCCTTTTCTCCATGAAAGGTTTTTTACCGGAAATACAGGGTATGAAAGGCTGAAAAATCGTTATATGATTGTTGTGAGATATTTGATAGCCATATCCTCCGTTTACCTCAATCACTTCCATTGAAAAAGAAGGATCAGAAGAATCTGTATTAGAAAAAGATGCTTTGGAAAAAGACAGACAAGCGATTATTGTCAATATTCCTGCAACAGAGCATCCGAGTATCTTTCTCTTAGTCATTCTCTTCCCATTCATATGGATGTAACTCCCATGTATCGTCATAATAATAGCTGCTGCTGCCTCCGGTAGTGATAATACCTCGTCTGCCGGTAGCGAAACAAACCGCTTTGATGCGTGAACTTCCTTCGAAAGGAGTGTAGTCAAAATCATCTTCCGTTTCACTGCTGCGCCATAAGTCTTTAGCAGGATCGTATATCCAGTAATTACTTCGGAAACTACCGGAGGCTGTTTGCCCTAAAGTGATGTATGCCTGATCGTCTATGACAAAAGCACAGCCGTAGGTACGGGTGATTGATTTGTAATCGTCATCGTAATCGTCACTGCTCTGGTCTGTAATGTCCCGGAGACGTACCCATTTGTTCTCTTCACTTTTGCTGGGATCGAACTTCCAGAAGTCATCGACATCCTTACCATTATTTGTTCCTCCGACAATGTAGGCGACATTATCGATAATAAAGGAGAGTCCGCCGGTTCTTTTCTGACCGCCGAATCCGTTGACGATAGTCCATTGGTTGCCGGAAGCGGCTGTCGGATCAAAGCGGTAAAAGTCCTTGGTCTGTTTATCATCTTTAGACTGACCGGTGCCTACATAACCGTAATTACCGATAGCGAAGGCTATGGCGTTGATTCGGGCATCTCCGGGGTAGTCATCCATCTGTTTCCAGGTGTCCGTTGCCGGTTCATATTCCCACGTATCTTTTAAATATGCATATCCTCCGGTATGTAGTGGATCGTCATCTCTGTATACGGTATATCCCGTAGTCACATATCCTTTGGAGTTGATCGCAAATCCGACAGCCCCGTTCCGGGCCGCCGCCTCTTCGGGAAGGTCGGCACATTGCGTCCACCAGTCGTTATCGATATTATATTCCCAACAGTCTCTTTCCCGCTGGTCTTTTCCCCGATATCCACGGCACAAATATCCCCGGTTATCTATCACAAATCCGGCTGCGTCCTCTCTTGCCCTTCCATCGAAATCAGAACGGCGATACCACACACCTAATGTGTCGTCATCATCATCTGAACATGAGAACATGGATAGCATAGCTATTGATACTAATAACAGTTGTAGTTTTTTCATTATTTCCATTCGTTTTATTACGTTTTAAACTTGGGGCAAATGTAGTTATCAATGCGGTTGAAGAAAAAAGATATCGACAAATAGCCCTATTTTCTCTATCGAACAAAACCGAGTCTATAAATAGCGGGAAATAGTCGATTAATTTTGGGGATGCTTTCCTAAAGGGGTTCCTTTGCAACTCAAAAATAATATTCATTATGAGACTATTAATTACACTTTTTTATTCATTACTCTTATTTTGTACAATATTCTCCTGTAGGGATGAATCTTCTTCCATTGGAAGTAAATGGGTAGAGAGTTCTTTTATAAATGTAGTGACAGATACGTGTATGGTGACTCTGAGCACATTATTAGCCGACTCGCTGGCAACTTCGGGAGATACGATCTGCCAGATCGGGCGATTTAAGGATGCTCTTTACGGAGAAATAAAAACTTCGTTTTATGCAGAATATCAAGTACCTTCTCACTCACTTAATGAGACTACTGACTATCAGTTTGACTCTATCACGTTCAAATGGTATACTTCCGGGGATTATCTGGGGGATACGCTGGTCTATCATCGTATTGACTTATATAGTTTATCGCAAGGACTCTCTCTGGAAGATAACGGTTACCTGTTTAATAAGACCAACGTTAGCTATAATCAGAATAATCATCTTGGTTCTGTCTCTATACGTCCTACACCCGGCTATCGGAACGAGTTGCATGAAACGCGCCTGCCTGACGAATGGGGAAAGAAGTGGTTTAATTTAATGCTGGAAGATGATGAATGTATGGAGTCTCAGGAGCGTTTCCGGGCTTTCTTCAAAGGAATAGCTTTTATTCCCGATGAAAACGGGACGTGCATCAACGGCTTTCAGGTGAACGATTCGAGTTTTTGTATTACCCTTTATTATCATGAACTGAAAGAGAAGCCTACGGAACAGACCTTAGTGTTCAATGCCAGCACTTCACTGAACTACACCAAGGTGGAACATGACCGTACTAATACTCCTTTGGAGAATCTCAAGGCAGGAACAGATTATGAACTGCCTTCTTCCGAGAGCGAACATCAGGTGTATCTGCAAGGGCTGACCGGTATGTATATCAATGTCGAATTTCCCTATCTGAATAATCTGAATCAGACCGGAAGGCTTGTTTCCATTGAAAGTGCAGTACTCAAGCTATATCCTATCAAGGGTACGTATAACGGCAAGTATCCATTGCCGAAATCGTTGTCTCTCTATACGGCAGACCAGAATAACGCCACTCAGAGTGTCATTACTGATATCTCGGGAAATACCGTACAAACGGGAAGCCTGGTGGAAGATAATGTCTATTATGAAGATACTCACTATTCGTTTGATATCACCTCGTTTATTCAGAATAATCTGGGGACAGCGGGGGAGAGCCGTGAGAAACTGCAAATATTCCTCTCTGACAATGCTTTTTATAATACCGTTCAGGGAGTGGTGCTGGGAGATAGCAAACATCCTGTGAATGACCATGATAATAATGTATCACTCACTATTTATTATAAGACATATACGAAATGAAAAGAAGAGTTTTATCTATCCTTATACTAGGTGCGAACTTATTGAATGTAGCTGCCCAAAATATGACGAGTTCTCCGGTTTCCATGTTCGGACTCGGCGAATTGTCCACCGGAGAAGGCGGAATTTATTCCGGTTTGGGTGGAGTCGGCATTGCATTGCGTGGAGAAAATGTGATTAATAGTGCCAATCCGGCTTCTTTAACGGGATTATTGCCGCAGTATTTCTTTTTCGATTTGGGTGTCAGCGGGTCTTATCTGAAATATTCACAGTCAGGAGCGAGCAATCATTCTCTGAATGGTAATCTTAATAATTTGGCTGTTGGATTCCGTATAGCTCCCCGTTGGTATGGAGCTATTTTTATGGCTCCTGTCAGTAGTGTAGGGTATGCCATATCGCTCGATCAGGATGTGGCGGGTACGGACGGAAGTACGGTGACTTCACTTTTTCAAGGTGAGGGAGGTGTATCCAAAATGGGCATCAGTGTTGCGCACGAACTGTGGAAAGGGCTTTCACTGGGTGCAAACTTTTCTTATGTGGGAGGAAGGATTTCACAAACAGAAACTCAAGGGAGTGCAACAGAAAGTAATAGTTCGCATAAACATACGATTTATGCCGATTTCGGATTACAGTATACCTATAAGTTGGATCATTACCGTTCGGCGGTAGCAGGAGTCGTATATGGATATTCTCAAGACTTGATGCAGGATAATGATCATGTGGTGAGCAGTAGCAGTTCCAGCGGAAGCATTGAAGAAAAAGGAAAAAAGTATCGTACTTGTTTGCCGCAGTTTATCGGATTCGGAGCGTCTTATACTACGTTGCGCTGGATGGCTTCCATCGACTATAAATTTGTTGACTGGAGCCGGCTGGAGTCTTCGCATTCCAGTATAAGTTTTCGTAATCAACATCGTTTGATGTTGGGAGGCAGCTATACATTGGGGAACCCTTATAGTAAACCGGTACGCTTATTGCTTGGAGCAGGTATGGGCAACTCATATATTTCAGTGCATGATAAGACGACAACGAATTATTATCTGAGTACCGGACTTAATTTTGAGTTTCGTAGCCGCAGTACGCTTTCTTTAGGAGTGAAATATACAGATCAACTGAAGGTGAATTCGGGGAGATTTAAAGAGCAGAAACTTTCTTTTTTTCTGAATCTGACTTTCTCGGAAAAGACTTATAAGGCAAAATTGAAGTAACTGGCGGGGTGTTTTCTTTATCTGGCGGATAGGGAGAGCATTTATAATATAGAAAAGGGTACCCTCAGCGGTACCCTTTTCTATTATTTATTGCCTTTCGGTGTCACTACATAGTCTTCTTTTATAAACTCATCATAAACCCGTTTAGGATGATCGAATGCTGCGGTTCCATTCCTCTGTTCATTGAAGTTTTCCCGGCGGAATTGTTTCAGCTTCAGGTTGTCTTCGGCATATTCTCTTAACTTCTTATGTTCACGTCCATAGAGTGAACTTTCAGTAACATCAGAATCAAGCAGGCTTTCTTTAGGAGTAATAGTGGGCAGGAGCACTTGTTCCAATAGTCCACGATAGGCACCGTTATATTCACACCAGACAAGATCGTTGGCAACGAATATACGATAGAAGTACTTTGACCATGCGGTTTTGATTTCGATGGATTGAGCGTAAATCTCAATCGTTGCTTCTGAACCATACGCTTGGTCACGGATCACGACGGTCGTCCGACCGCTGATTTCTTCCTTCACGGAAGTTTGCCATTTGTCGGAATGCAGGATTTCCTCAATGAGTTCCGGCAACTTTTCTTTAATTTCAAACTGTATTCTCATGGTGCTTGCCTGCGGGCAGGACTTTTTTTGAATTTCCTACTTAAAACAATTAAGCTAGCCTAAAGTTACATAGATTGAAGCAAAAAAACAAGATTTTGTTTGAATATTTACTATTTTTGCCAAACTATCTGCCTTTTTCGTTTGTTTTTATTATAATTATGCAACAAATAGCAAAAAAACAAGTTTATGCAGAATAAAGCCCGGAAGAATTACATCATTTATGTACTTATGCTCCTTCTGTTTGGAGGGTTGATTTATGTCGCTATTGAAGAGGGCGACAGGTTTTCACATCACGCTGCGAATACGTTAAACACGGTACAAGACGGGCCTTTTGCCATGTTTCTACAATTTATGCAAGATAATCTGCATCATCCGCTGACTACGTTACTTATTCAGATTATTGCCGTGTTGTTGATGGTGCGTCTTTTCGGTTATTTGTTTAGTCTTATCGGGCAGCCGGGGGTGATTGGAGAAATCGTAGCCGGTATTGTCTTGGGGCCTTCTGTTTTGGGACTTTTTTTCCCGGAAGCTTTTCATTTCCTGTTCCCTGTCCATTCACTGACCAATCTTGAATTGCTGAGTCAGGTCGGGCTGATCCTTTTCATGTTCGTTATCGGTATGGAACTGGACTTTAGTGTGCTGAAAAATAAGATAAATGAAACGCTGGTGATCAGTCATGCCGGTATTTTAGTACCTTTCTTTCTGGGTATCCTGTCTTCTTATTGGATTTACGAAACGTATGCCGCCGATCATACTCCCTTTCTGCCTTTTGCCTTGTTTATAGGCATTTCCATGAGTATTACCGCTTTCCCCGTGCTGGCGCGTATCATTCAGGAACGAAATATGACCAAAACTCCTTTGGGGACTCTTGCGATTGCTTCTGCTGCCAATGATGATGTGACTGCCTGGTGTTTGCTGGCTGTTGTTATTGCTATTTCAAAGGCGGGTAGCTTTGCCAGTGCTCTCTATTCTGTGGGATTGGCTATGGCGTATATTGCAGTCATGTTTTTGGTTGTGCGTCCGTTTCTGAAAAAGGTGGGAGAGGTGTATGCCAATAAGGAGGCGATCAATAAAACGTTTGTGGCATTTATCCTGTTGATTCTGATCATTTCTTCCTGTCTGACAGAGATTATCGGTATTCATGCTTTGTTCGGAGCGTTCATGGCAGGAGTGGTGATGCCGTCGAATCTGGGTTTCCGAAAAGTGATGATGGAAAAGGTGGAAGACATTTCTTTGGTTTTCTTCCTGCCGTTATTCTTTGCTTTCACAGGTTTGCGTACGGAGATAGGTCTGATCAATAGTCCGGAGTTGTGGATGGTGTGTTTGCTGCTGGTGACAGTGGCCATAGTCGGTAAGCTCGGTGGCTGTGCCATAGCTGCCCGTCTGGTAGGTGAGTCATGGAAGGATAGTCTGACAGTGGGTACCTTAATGAATACGCGCGGATTGATGGAGTTGGTGGCATTGAATATTGGTTACGAAATGGGAGTTCTTCCCCCGTCTATTTTCGTAATTTTGGTCATTATGGCGCTAGTTACAACCTTTATGACCACTCCGCTGCTACATTTAGTCGAACGTTTCTTTGTACATCGGGAAGAAAAGTTATCTTTGAAGCGCAAACTTATATTTTGTTTTGGTCGCCCGGAGTCCGGGCGCAGTCTGCTTTCCATTTATGATTTGTTATTCGGGAAGCAGTTGAAGAAAGAACATGTGATTGCAGCGCATTATACAGTGGGTACGGATTTGAATCCGTTGGATGCCCAGCATTATGAAAGCGAAAGCTTTGCTTTACTCAACCAAAGAGCTGTCGAACTGAATATTCAGGTGGACAATCACTATCGGGTGACGGATAAGCTGGTACAGGAAATGATTCATTTTATTCGCAAAGAGCATCCTGATATGTTGCTTTTAGGAGCCGGTAGCCATTACCGTCCCGAAATGCCGGGAACTCCGGGAGCTATTTTATGGCTGACGCTCTTCCGTGATAAGATTGATGACATAATGGAACAGGTGAAATGTCCTGTTGCCGTATTTGTGAATCGTAATTATCGGGAAGGAGCACTGGTTAGTTTTGTTTTGGGAGGAATGATTGATGTATTCCTGCTTTCGTATCTGAATATAATGTTGCAAAATGGTCATTCGGTGCGCCTTTTCCTTTTTGAAACGGACGATGAAGAGTTTCATCAGTGCATAGATGACTTGTTGGCTCATTATGCTGATCAGATAGTAGTGGTATGGTTTGCAGGAGTAGAAGAATTAGTAACCAAAGAGAGAGATGGATTGCTGGTAATGAGCCATCTTTCCTATACAAAATTATCCGAGGATGAGCTTGTGATGCGGGAATTGTCATCATTGCTGGTTATCCGTCGGAATAAGAATAAGGGAGAAAAAAATGAAAGACTTGAAATTGGATGAGCATACGGGGTTAGTACTTGAAGGAGGCGGAATGCGGGGAGTATTCACTTGTGGGGTACTTGACTATTTAATGGATCATGATATTCGTTTTCCTTATGCGATCGGGGTATCGGCAGGAGCCTGTAATGGCTTGTCGTATGCATCCCGCCAGCGTGGTCGTGCCAAGTTCAGCAATATTGACCTGCTGGAGAAATACAATTATATCGGCCTGAAACATCTGCTCAGGAAGCGTAACATTCTCGACTTTGATTTACTTTTCAACGAATTTCCCGAACATATTCTTCCTTATGATTATGATACATACTTTGCTTCTCCCGAACGTTTCGTGATGGTAACCACGAATTGTATGACAGGAGAAGCCAACTATTTTGAAGAGAAACGGGATAAAAGCCGTGTGATTGATATTGTCCGGGCATCCAGTAGCCTGCCTTTTGTTTGTCCTGTCACTTATGTGGATGGTGTTCCGATGCTTGATGGGGGCATTGTAGACTCTATTCCCTTGCAGAGAGCTATTGCGGACGGTTACACCCGTAATGTGGTTATACTTACCCGTAATCGTGGTTACCGGAAAGACACGAAAGATATCCGTATTCCATCGTTTGTGTACCGGAAATATCCGAAGTTGCGTGAAGCATTGAGTCGTCGGTGTGCAGTTTACAATGAACAGCTGGAAATGGTGGAACAGATGGAAGATGAAGGAAAGATCATCGTCATCCGTCCGCAGAAACCGGTGATGGTGGACCGGATTGAACGGGATGTACAGAAACTGACGGGATTTTATGAGGAAGGATACGATTGCGCAAGAAATCTGTTCGAATTTTAAGTAAATAATGTGAATCAGCAGTTGAACCAAAACTGCACAGGAATGAACTAAACAGTAGTACACAATAGTAACGGGGCTGACTAAAAAGTCTCTCCTTGATATTTTCTTTGTTCTCCTTCTTATGTGCAATATTCCTTATTTCATAAAAAGTCTCCCTTTTATGGGGACTTTTTATTGTATCAATCGCCTTGTTTCCTCCCCCTAAGCTCTTCATGCAACCTCCTTGGCATTAGGCCCATTCATTTTTCTTAAATTATGGGCTATTGCGATAATAATACATTCTGTTTCTACTTTTTGTAGTCCCCTCAAATGAACTCTGCGGAACAACATATTTTGTTTTATGTCTCCAAAACATGTTTCAATATCATGTGCCCGATTTTTCATTAGCCTTTTTCCTTCATCCGTTAGTAGTCTCCGGCGTATTTGTTGCTTGTACTCCTCCAGTTTTTGATTTATTTGTATCGTTCTGTTGTTCCCCTGTTGCCGTTTATTTCCGCATTGCCCAGCTAATGGGCACCCGGCACAATCCCGGCATTCATAGTTTCGCAATGTAGAGACAAATCCATTCTTGTTTGTAACCTTCACTTCACCTGTATAAATCAATTGTTTATTGTTGGGGCATAGAAAAGTATCCTTGTCTTTATCATAGGGCATGTTTTCTTTATAGAAAGGACTCTCTCTAAATTCCTTGGTCTGTTCCTTATCGTAGGAAGGGTATTTCAGCAGAGCCTCCATCTTCTCTGCATCCAGAAATTCATAGTTTTCTTCCGTACCAAAAATAGCGTCAGCAATGACCTGTTGCGGTTTCCCTGGCAGAAGAGGCATAACCTGCTCCATGTGAGCCTTAAAGCAGGTGCCGTCATTAGAGTTCTGATGGACACTGACTCCCGTAATATACTGCTTTTCGGAACCGACCATGCCATTATAAGCGGGACGGAGGTCTTCCTGGCATTCTTTGGTTCGCATAGGGGTAGCTTGGGGATCTGTTCTACTGTATCCACTACGGTCACCACAGATTTGTTTCTGTTCTTCATAGATTCTCTTGCGTAAACCAGCCTCTTCTAATTCATTTTTTAGACGGGAAGCAGCACGGGATTTCTTACTCTTGGGCGTTTTATCCTTATTGATGATAGCATTCAGTTGGGATATGGATTCCTCAATACGGTCTTTACGACCGGCATCGGATTTGCCAAGGAGTTCCAGGTCATCCTCGCCATACTGCTCGTTTTCCTCTTTAACAAGTTTGTCGATTTCAAGCAACGTAGAGTCTATGCGTGCTTCCACTCCTTCAAGATAGCGGGAAGGATTTTTCTTCCAGACAACCTTGTGCTTGTTGGCATCAGCCTGAATAGTAGTACCATCGCAATAATATTCTTCCAGACGAATATAACCTTCATTAAACAGGAGAAGAAGCAGAGAGGCAAATACAGTATGGATACTATCTTTCAGACGACCGCTGCGGAAATTGTTGATAGTGCGGAAATCCGGATATTGTTTGCCTGAAAGCCACATAAAGGTGATGTCTGAACGAAGAGCATTGGCGATCTTACGACCGGTATAGAGTTTGAGGCAATAAGCATACAAAAGAACTTTCAGAAGCATACGGGGATGGTAGGCAGTAGTACCGCCACCGCAGTAAGTGGATAAAAGAAACGTCAGGTCGAGCTGATTAACCGTATGGTTGACCACACGAACAAGGTGATTATCGCTGATTGTTAAGTCTAAACGGTCGGGGAATAATAAAATTTCACCCTCATTATATTGTTTAAATTGAACTTTTTGCATATCTTTGACTAAGTATATTTTATGCGTTTGGTAGCCTAAATATACATAAAAGTTCTCTCATATCAGTGGATAGAGAGAACTTTTTTTCGAGGGGGAGCTTTTTAGTCAACCCCAATAGAGATAGAATCGACTTTTTAGTCACCCCCAGATAGAACCGACTATCATTTAGCTCATAACAATACGAAAACGAACAAAATCCAACTACTGATTC
>OGIH01001713.1_pt1 | contig 11087 bp, 7 predicted proteins | sample 1571721 | NCBI WGS metagenome assembly OGIH01 (sample SAMEA2582068, study PRJEB24529) | metagenome | biome: Human gut stool | place: China | collected 2011
ATTTATTCTGCAATTGTTTTCACAAAGAATATAAAATAAATCAGGTGACAAAGCCTCTTCACATCGTTCCGGTTATCCCGCACGGCATAAATCTGTATTCCCACAACAGCCTCCGGCAGGGCCGTACATACCGTCCTGTATACATCGGAAATACCCATGCATACTTCAAAAAAAAGCCACTCAGCAGCCATATGAAACGGCTTACGAGGGGATAATTATGAAATCTGACACCGAAATATTAAAAAATGACAAGAATCGGACTTTCTGCGCGGGCGATTCTTAAAAATGCCCCAGGTTTTATATTCGGGACACAATAACGTACTACAAATGCTCAAATTCGTACCTGACGGGGGGGGGAAATCCTCTATATTTGAATTGCAATTTGAACGTGTTGAAATATACTTTTAACAAATCATAAACCTAAAAACAACCTAAAATCGTATAAGCCTATGCCAAAATGACTCCTTTCCCCTTAGGTTTCTATTATATATATGTACGAATCGTGCATATGGGGAATTTCATTTTCAATCATCATTCATCTACTATGGACAAAACCAACCAATCTTTATGAAGAAAAATTTATCCATTTTTATGACAGCCGGAAGCTGGTTGCAGCGGGCGCTTGCGTTGTTTTTGTGCGTTGCTGCCCTCGAAGCTGTCCAGGCGGCACCCCAAGACACCAAAAGAACGATCACGGGTACGGTCGTCGACCAGAACAACCTGCCCGTCGTGGGAGCCACAGTCATGATTTCAAACTCGGCTAACGGTACCGCGACCGATTCCAACGGCCAGTTCACCCTTTCGGGCGTAACCGACAACGACGAACTGCAGATTTCGTTCCTCGGCTACAAGACCGTAACGATGCAGATAGGCACGCGCACCGCCATCGCGGCAACGCTCGAAGAAGATTCGGGTTATCTGGATGAAGTCGTAGTCGTAGGTTACGGCACGACGACGCGGCGCCACATCATCTCGGCCGTTTCGACCGTGAAGTCGGAGGCAATCGAGAACCGCCCGGTGGCCAACATCCAGCAGGCACTGCAGGGTGCGGCAGCCAACCTGATCATCCAGACCAAGAATTTCAACCCGACGGACAACCAGATGAACATCTCGATCCGCGGTGTGAACACCATGGGTAACAACACCCCGCTGGTAGTCATCGACGGTGTTCCCCAGCCGGACGCAGGCCGTATGAACGACCTCAACCCGAACGACATCGAGTCGATCAACATCCTGAAGGACGCCGGTTCGGCCGCCATCTACGGTGCACGTTCCTCGAACGGCGTCATCCTGATCACGACCAAGAACGGCCGCAAGGAGATGGCTCCGCAGATCCGGTTCAGCGCCAAAGTCGGTATCGAGAACCCCGACATCCTCTACAAGGCCGTTCCGACCTACCGCAACGCGATCCTGCGTAACGAGGCCCTGAGCAACGTCGGCCGCGAACCGCTCTTCACGGCTGCCGAAATCCAGGATTTCTACAACCACGGGGACTGCGAGGCTGCCGTAGAGCAGGCCATGCAGAACGCGCTCCAGCAGAACTACAACGTAAGCGTCACGGGCGGTACGAAGACCACCACCTACATGCTTTCGGCCAGTTACTTCGACCAGGAGTCCAACTACGTGGGCCCCGATTACGGCGTAAAGCGCTATAACCTGCGTTCGAACCTGACGACCGAATTCGGCCGGCTGAAACTGGGCGCCAACGTCGGTTTCACCCGTTCGGAGATCAATTCCCCGTCGGATGCCAACGAAGGCTTCCTCTTCGCCGACCTCATCCGTTTCCCGAACTACTACTTCAACCGCCACGAGGAGAACGGAATCTTCTTCGGCAACAACTATAAGTACGGCGGCTATTCCGTATCGCCGCTGGCCGGCCTTATGGGCGGTGGCATCAACAAAAACGACCACGAATACCTCACCGGTACCTTTACGGCCGATTTCGAGATCATCAAAGGCCTGAAAGCCCGTGCCGTCCTTGGCGGTGAAGTCCGCCACGAGCACCGTTTCACCTCCCACAAGACCTACCAGTATGTGGTGGACAACGGCGCCGAACACTCGGATATCTCGACCGCTTCGACCGGCGGCAACACCAAGCGCGAAGCCGACGACTGGACGAAGAAAGTCACGTTCGTCACCGCACAGCTGATGCTGGATTATAACCGCACGTTCAAGGAGAAGCACAATGTAACCGGACTGTTCGGTTGGTCGGACGAATCGGAGATCGGCTATGACATCACGGCCGCCCGCCAGGGTATGAACAGCATCGACCAGCCGGGTGACGGCTCGATCGCTACGGAAGGCACCAAACTGTCGTCCCAGAGCAAATACCGCCGTGCGTTGCAGTCGTTCTTCGGTCGCGCCGGATACTCCTACGACGACCGCTACTATTTCGAATTCACCGCCCGTTACGATATGTCTTCGAAGTTCCTCAAGGAGCGCAACGGAGCCTTCTTCCCCTCGGTATCGCTGGGCTGGCGCATGTCGCAGGAGAATTTCATGCAGACTTACCGCGACCGTGTCGGCGACCTGAAACTCCGTGCTTCGTACGGTCTGAACGGTAACCAGCAGGATGTGGGCGACTACGATTTCATGACCACCTACGGCACTTGGGCCAACGCTTACGGTTTCAACGGCGTCCCGGTTCAGGGCCTGATGTTCACCATGGGTAATGAACTGCTGACGTGGGAGACCGCCAAGACTTTCAACATCGGTGTGGATGCGACGTTCTTCAAGAATACCCTGAGCGTCAACTTCGACTACTTCTACAAGCGTACGGAAGATATTCTTCTCTCCCCGATCGTCCCCGGAACCTTCGGTGCCTCGATCGCCAAGGAGAACCGCGGTATCCTCGACAACCAGGGCTGGGAACTTACCATCAACTATAACCTCTCGCGCGGCAACTGGAAGCACAACTTCTCGCTCAACCTCGCCGACTCGCAGAACGAGGTAGTCCGCTATGGAACCCCGGCTATCAGAACTGCCGACAGTGCCGGCACCATCATCATGGAGGGTCTGCCGATCAATGCCCTCTACGGCTGGAAAACGAATGGTTTCTTCCAGAACTACGATGAAATCCAGGATGCAGCCCTGCCGACCGGCATCGACCGTTCGCAGCTCCGTCCGGGCGACGTGCGCTATGTCGACCTGAACAGCGACGGCAAGATCGACGAAAACGACCGCACCTACCTGGGTTATGCCTTCCCGCGCTATACCTACGGTTTCACCTACAATGTCAAGTGGAAAGGCATCGACTTCAGCATCATGCTCCAGGGCGTGCTGAAGCGTGAGAACCCGGTTCGCGGCGAGCTCGTGCAGCCGTTCCACGCCGACTACTCGATGACCATGTTCGACCACCAGCTCGACTACTGGTCGCCGCAGAACCGCGACGCACGCTGGCCGCGCCTGGGAGTATCGGGCTCGGTGAGCGACACGAACAACTGGGGGCACACCGGTTCGGATATGATGCTGCTCGAAGGTGCCTACATGCGTATCAAGAACATCCAGCTGGGTTACACCCTTCCCAAGAAGTGGACGAAGAAATTCGGCTGCGAAGCACTGCGCATCTATTTCGACACCCAGAACCCGCTGACTTGGACTAAAAACGGGTTCGTAGACCCCGAGACCACGTCGTTCGGCAACAACATGAGCGGCGGAGCGGACAACTCTGTGCGCAACTACCCGACCCTGCGTTACTTCGGTGGAGGTATCGACTTGACTTTCTAACAATTAAACAATCGGAAAGAATATGAAAATCAAAAATATATTAGCCATCCTCTCCCTCGGTATGGTCAGCTGCGTAGGCCTTGAGCAATACCCGACGACCTCCTATACCGACGAGACTTTCTGGACAATCGAGGACAATGTCCGCACGGCCCTGTACCTGGGGTACAACCAGTGCTGGCACCAAGACTACTATTTCGCCAATAACCTGCTGTCGGACGACGTGTACGGCAGCCGCCACTCGACGAACGAAACCAGCATCGTAACGGGTATGGCCAATACCTCGAACGGCCGCTTCTCGGACGAATGGGACAAGTGCTACCAGGAACTGCGTACGATCCACACGGCGCTCGACGCCCAGGATCGCATGAATATCGACGAGACCTTCAAGACGCGCATGCTTGCAGAGCTCCGTCTTATGCGCGCCTTCACCTACCTGCGCCTGGTAACGTGGTTCGGCGACGTGCCGTTCTTCACGACCAACCCGACGCTCCCCGAATCGCGCGTGGTCAAGGTAACACCCGCCGCCACGATCAAGGAGTTCATCCACTCGGAACTTGCCGAGGTGGCCGAGATCCTGCCGAAAAACACGGATATTCCGGAATCTGAAAACGGACGTTACACCCGCGGTACAGCCGTGGCGCTCAATGCACGTGCATACCTTTATGACAACGATTTCGAGAACTGCGCCATCTGGTGCGACAAGCTGATCAATTCGACGGAGTACGGCACCTACGCACTCGAACAGGACTACAAGAAACTTTTCCATGACCAGTCGTGCTGCTACGGCCCCGAGTCGATCATGACGATCGAATTCGCCACGCTCGGAGGCATTGACAACATCGTCAGATCCTGGAACAATTTCAATGCTTTCGTTCCCCAGTCCATCGGTAACAAGGGTGTAACCACCCAGTCGCCGACGCAGGAACTGGTCGATACCTACCGCAAACTCGACGGCAGCGTCGCCGATGACACGGACTACGAGAAGCGCGACAAGCGTTTCGAAGCAACCATCGCCTACAACAACTGCACCGTGGATATTCCGGAAGCAAAAACCCTGAGTCTGGCTGGCTCGGAAGGCACGGGTAAAGGCACTTACCAGGTCTTTACGAAGGCATCGGACGAGAGCCAAACCAGCGACAAGCAGCACCGTTTCGACTCGTACAACGGCACGCAGGATCGCACGGCTACGGGGTATTACACCCTGAAAAACTACAACGCCGACATGGTCGACAGCAAGGGCAACACCTACAAATCACTCATGGAAATCCGCTACGCCGACGTGCTGCTGATGTATGCCGAATCGATGAACGAACAGAGTAAAATGACGTCCGACATCTGGGACAAGACGATCAAACCGCTGCGCGAACGCGCCGGGTTCGACGCCGCATACTGCTCCTATCCGGGCAGCAGCGACCTGCGCCAGGTTATCCGCGACGAGCGCCGCGTGGAGCTGGCCCTCGAAGGCCGCCGTGCATTCGACCTGCGCCGTTGGGCCCTGCTCGACAATCCGTCGCTCAAGAGCACGGGAGCCGCATACCTCACGACCCGCGCTACGGGTGCCCCCTTCCTCGACGATGGCAGCAACATCCAGTGCCAGAATGCTTACGGCATGAAATACTGGTTCCCCATTCCGCAGAAGGAGCGTGACATCAACGCCAACCTGCCGCAGAATCCGGGATGGTAACAGCCAAGTTGTAAAGGAGATTAACTAACCAATCAAGAAAAACACATGAAAACCATATTGAAAAATATCATGTTGTTCGCTGCAGGAGCCCTCACCCTCGGGTTTACCGCCTGTGAGGAGGATGGCCAGGATCTGAATTTCAATATTCAGCCCGGCAACGAGCTCTACGCCCCCGCGGCCAACGCATCGGTCAACCTGGATCAGGGTTTGAATACCAGTTTCGAATGGGCCCCCTCCGTTGCCGAAGACGGCGGATACATCACTTACGAAGTGCTGTTCGACAAAGCGGACGGCGATTTCTCGGCACCGCTTGCCGTTAAGAACAGCCAGATGACCGGCTCCAAAGCTTCGCTGAGCATCTCGGCCAAAGAGTTGAACGAAGTGGCCGCCCTGGCGGGAATCGAGAATGCCAAGACCGGGCAGATCAAATGGACGGTACGTGCAGGCAAAGGTCTCTTCTCCCAAACCTACACGCAGGCCAATGTGCTCACCGTTTCACGTATCAATCTGGTCGATCCGCTGCCGACGGCCGTCACGCTGAAGGGTGAAGCCGTGGAGGATGCCGCAGGCATCAAGCTGATCCCGGCGTACCTCGACGGCAAAGCAGTCGGTTCGGGTGTATACGAATGCTTCACGAAAATCTCGGAGGGCGAATTCACCGTAGTCGACGAACTGGATCGCTACTACTCGCTCAAGAGCAACGGCCGCATCAAGCATATCGTCGACGGCTCTTCGACTGCCAACACGCTGAAGGCCGGCATCTACTGGATCAAGATCGACTTCAGTGCGATGACCTACACCGCAGTTCAGGTCAGCATGATCGAATACTATGCCGCATCGTGGGCAGACAACTCGATGTCGACCGTCTACAAGACCCTCACCTACAAAGGGAAGGGCGTATGGGAGTTGCTCGACTACGATAACGAAATATCCGTCAACTCTTCCAACGATACGCGCCACCGCTTCAACATGACGACTGCCGACGGCAATAAATGGTTCCTCGGAACGACGTCCTCGCTGGGTTCTTCCTACACGACCGACTATCTGAGAGTATACATCTATACTTACAACGATGGCGACAAGGACTGGAACAAGACCTATAATTTCCTCCTTTCGGATTGCGGCCGTGATTTCGACTGCTACCTATACCTGAACGGAGACAACAAGGCAGGCGGATTCTGGCACGAATACATCTTCAAATAGCAACAAGATACCGGACGGTTCCTCCCTCCGGGGAGGGGCCGCCCGGAACCTTTGCCGCGCAGTCCGGAAGACGGCACACGCGGAAAGCTATTCGGAGAAATGATTCGGACGCGAATCCGGAAACAAAACAGTATTGAATAAAAATTAAAATCAACCTATAGATTATGAGAAAATCTCTATTCAGATGGACTGTTGCCATGCTGACCCTTTCCGCAGCAGCCGTCTCGGGCGCCTGCTCGGAACAAGAATACGAGGATCTTACCAAGCCGGAAAAAGTAACGGGGAACACCCAGTACGCGCCCTACACGATCGATTGGACTGAGGCTGCGGACTCCTGCTCCACGGCTTTCATCGAGCGCTTCTACTGCAGTGAAAACCGCAATGGCTACGAAGGCGTCTTCTCTTACAGGGAATACAATGCAACCGGCGGGGCCAATTTCAACAACTACTGGCAGCAGGCACACGCCATGGCTGCCATGGTAGAATACTACAACCGTATCAAGGCGACCGATGCCGAGGAGAAGGCCCGTATCGAAGGCTATTTCCAGAAATGGTACGACAAGCGCGGTAACAACTACGAAGGCAACCAGAGCTGGCGCGGTTCGACGGGTTTTGGCAACGATTTCACCGACGACACCTGCTGGATCATTATCGCCTTGTTCCAGATGTACGACGCAACCGGCAACCAAACCTATTACGATGCAGCCAAACAGACCTGGGACGAGTGCGTATGGCCCCGTCACGAGTTGACGCAGTCCGGCTGGCTGCCTTGGAAATGGTCGGATCTGGGGCCCAACGAGTGCACGAACGGCCCTGCAGCCATCGCAGCCGCGACCCTGGCACAGTACAGCCGCGCAGCAGGCAACGAAGAGGCTGCCCAGGAATACATCGACCAGGCCTGCACCTGCTTCGATCAGAACATCGACGTGATGGCATCCGACGGCACGCTGGGCTCCACCCCGCTGAGCTACACGCAGGGTACCTGCATGGAAGCCGGCCGTCTGATCTGGAAACTGACCGGCGACACGGGTTACCTGCGCAAGGCGATCCAGGCAGGCCGCGGCCAGATGACCTCGACCCGCATGAACGAAGTTTACAACTATGAAATGGTATCGCGCGACGAGGGTACGGACGAGAACAACTCGATCTTCCACGCCGTGATGTTCCACTGGTTCACGCGCATGATCCTCGACACGGAAGTCGACTCATTCGACGGCAAAATCCGCAAGGAGCTCTACGATTATCTCTACCGTCATGCCTCCTACTACTGGGCGACGATCGACAAGACGCCGGAAGGTTGGCCCGAAGCTTATTTCGGGGTAAAGTGCTACCAGCCCCGTTCGTCGATGAACGGCGACGTAGGCGGTTCGCTGGGTGCATATACCAGTGCTGCGCAGGCGATCGAATCCATGTGGATGATCAAGGATGTCAAGTTCTAACCCGTCAAAACCAACCGATTTATGAAGAAGATTATCATGATGCTGGTCGCCGGAGCCGCCATGGCATGTGGCCTGGCCGCCTGCAGCGACGACGATACGACGCCTTCGGGCAATATCACCCCCGCGGATCAGCTTTACCTGCCGCGCAATAATGCGACGATCATGCTGGAGACCGGCAACACCACCCACTTCGAATGGGCGGTTTCCAAAGCGAGCAAGAACGGCTATATCACCTACGAACTGCTGTTCGACAAAGTAGACGGGGACTTCAGCCAGCCGCTTTATGTCCTCACCAGCGACAACAACGGGTACGAACCCTCGGCCAAGGTCGCAAGTTCTACTTTAAATACGGTCGCCACACTGGCAGGTGCAGACCTGGGCGAAACCGCCACCGTCAAATGGACGGTACGCGCATGGTGCGGCCTGAACTCAGAGATTTACGGCAGCGAAGCCGGCGTACGCACGGTATCTCTCACCCGTATCAATTCCGTAGACCCGATGCCTTCGGAGATCAAGATTTCGGGAGGAATCACCGAGGAACAGAAGGAGCTCACCCTGTTCGCTGCCAGCGTCATCCACACGGCGAAAGGCAAGTACACGGATCAGCGCGAGGCCGGGGCTTACGAAATCTTTACGAAACTGACTGCCGGCGAACTGATTATCACCGACGACCTCAACCGCCATTTCAGACTGGCCGAGAAGAACAGACTGGAACTCGTCAAGGACAACGAAGCGACGACTGCCGTAACTGTCGAACACGACGGCATTTACTGGCTCTACGTGAACTTCTCCAATATGACCTATAAGTTCAAGGAAATCTCGAAAGTCGAGCTCTTCATTTCCAGTCCGGGCAACAAGGTCGAACTCACGTACGAAGGCAACGGCGTATGGGGCATTATGGACTACGCATGGAACGTCAAAGAGGGCGGTAACACGGACTCCCGCCACAAGTTCATCTGTACCTATGCCGACGGCTCGTCCGAGTTCTGGGGACATTTCGAAGACGACTGCCATGACTCGGAGAAGTCCGAGGCTGAAAAGAATCCGCTGTTCTACAACATTTTCCGCCATACATTCAACAACCAGTGGGATAACACCTGGAAAGTGAATGAAAAGGAAAGGGAAGGCTACGGAAAGAAAGTTTCGTTCTGGGTTCATATGAACAATACGGATGACGACCTCTTCCTGCTGGAGCGTTCGCTCGGAGTACCCCTCGCAGTCAACATGCAGGGTTCCGCCACCGAGAACCAGGAAGCCATCGCCCTGAACAAAGCCCTGCCCGTTTTGGTTGCGAAGGGAAGTGACGATCTGAATGTCGGCCGTGAAGCGAGCATTTTCGAATGCTTCACGCAATTGTCTTCGGGTGATTTCAGCATTACCGACGACAAAGGCCGCTACTACAAGCTCGACGCAAGCAACATGACCTTCGCCATCGCTGAAAACCCGGCAACGAACACCGTTTCGAAAGCCGGTATCTACTGGGTCGCCCTGGATTTCAACGCCATGACCTACAAGATGCGCGAAATCGAGAAAGTGGAACTCTGGAACAAGCCCTGGTTCGGACATGATGTACCCGATACGGCAGAGATGACCTATCAGGGGCAGGGCGAATGGAGTATTTCCGATTATGCATGGGTCGTTTCGCATGAAGACGGAAGAAAGGACACCCGCTACTATTTCATCTGCACCTATGTCGACGGCTTCAAGGAGCGTTGGGCGTATTACAGCGACGACTGCCGGGAGCCCCAGAACAGCAACCCCGGAAATTATCCGAATTTCTACAACATTTACCGCTTCGACCACTCGAAGCTGGGCGAATGGGATGATTCGTGGAAAACGCTAAACGACTCGGAAGGTTTAGGTAAAAAGGCGACGTTCCATATCTACATGAACAATACGTACGCTGCAGACTACAAGCACACGCGTTCGTTCAAATAACAGCACAAACCGACAAGGATAGCATCCTTATACAGAAAAGAAACGGTCGACAGAAACAGTCGGCCGTTTCTTTTTACAGTATCCCCGGTCAAACGAGCTATCCGGATAAATATATTACTTTTGCACCTATGAAACCATCCGAAGAACTGAAGGCCTACATCGAGGCCGAGATCATTCCCCGCTACGGGGCGTTCGATGCGGCACACCGCACCGACCATGTGCGCACGGTCATTGCGCAGAGCCTCGTGCTTGCCGGGCATTACGAGGTGGATGCCGACATGGTCTACGCGATCGCAGCCTACCACGACACGGGGCTGGCATACGGACGGGAGTCGCACCATATCCGCTCGGGAGAAATCCTGCTCGGGGACTCTTTTATGCGGCAGCGGTTCACAGAGGAACAGATGGCCGTGATGCGCGACGCCATCGAAGACCACCGGGCCTCGTCCGACCACGCCCCGCGCACGATTTACGGACGGATCGTAGCCGAGGCTGACCGCTGCATCGATCCCGAAACCGTAATCCGCCGCACGATACAATACGGGCTGGCACACTACCCTGCGCTCAGCCGCGAGGGGCAGTTCGACCGTTGCGTGGAACACCTGCAACGGAAATATGCCGAAGGCGGTTACCTGCGGCTCTGGATACCCGAATCGGACAACGCCCGCAAACTGGCGGAACTGCGTGCGCTGATTCGCGACACGGCACGGCTGCGCGAAGCCTTCGGGCGGATTTACGAAGAGGTATACCGGAGCTGATCCCCGGGGACGGAATACCGTATTACGATTCCGGAAACAGCAGGCATCGGGTACGAAACCCCACCTGTAACGGCACACAGCAAGGCAAAACGAAGAGAGAAAGGAAGAGACCCATACCGGCGGATCCCTTCAAACGCAATATTCCCCGAAGACCTCAGCAGATCTCCGGGGAATATTTTACATGCGGCTGCCCGCAAAGGTTATTCGGCATCGTGCGGAAAATATTTCATATACTGCACGCGCTGGTACACGTCGCTTTCGGCGTTGCCGTAATCCATCCTGCCGCGGAACTCGCCCAGCGACTCGAAACAGTGGCGCTCGGCCCACTGGTCGCTGAAC
>OGIH01001718.1_pt1 | contig 11035 bp, 8 predicted proteins | sample 1571721 | NCBI WGS metagenome assembly OGIH01 (sample SAMEA2582068, study PRJEB24529) | metagenome | biome: Human gut stool | place: China | collected 2011
CGGCTCTCATTGGAGTGCCGCTGTTTTTTGTTCTCCGGGATTCCGGCGGCAACACCGCCGCCACCCTCGGCATGATGGCAGTCATGCTGCCGGCGTTCTTCCTTGGGATGTACGAGAAAAACGGTCAACCTATGGAAAAGCTGCTGTCGTACTATGTGCAGTCCCGGTTTCTCCGCCCGAAGATTCGCCCCTACAAGACCAACAACTACTATGCGATTTTGATGAAGGGAGGCATGACCCATGATCCCGTTTTGGAAAAAGACCGGTAAGCACAGCAAGCCGCAGTCTGTGCAGAAGCGCAGGCAGAATGCAAAGCCCGCTGTGCCCCGGACCGCCCAGCAGTCCATTCCCATGCAGCGGATGTTTGAGGATGGCACCTGCCGTGTGAAAGCAAACTACTACACCCGCACTATCCAGTATCAGGACATCAATTATCAGCTCGCCCAGCAGGAGGACAAGACCGCCATTTTTGAAGAATGGTGCAGTTTTCTGAACTTCTTCGATTCCAGCATCAAGTTTGAACTGTCTTTCGTCAACATGGCAACGGACAGCACCGAGTTTGAGAAAAGCATCCGTATCCCGTATCAGCGAGATGGTTTCGATGATGTTCGTGCTGAGTACAGCCAGATGCTGCGCCAGCAGCTTGCCAAGGGCAATAATGGTCTGACCAAGACCAAATTCATCACCTTTGGTGTGGAGGGCGAAAGCATGGCGCAGGTCAAGCCCCGGCTCGACCACATCCAGAATGACCTGCTGAATAACTTCCACCGGCTGGGGGTGCAGGCAAAGCCCTTGAACGGTGCCCAGCGGCTGAAGCTCATGCACGATATGTTCAACATGGACGGTGCCAGCAAGTTTCACTTTGACTGGAAAGACCTTGTGAAAAGCGGACTTTCGGTGAAGGATGCCATTGCACCCACCGCCTTTGCCTTCAAAAATTCCCGGACGTTCCAGATGGGCGGCATCTATTGCGCCGCCAGCTTTCTGAGCATCACGGCATCCGACATCAGCGACCAACTGTTGAAGGATTTTCTGGACATGGATTCCAGCCAGATCGTCACCATGCACATCCAGTCCGTTGACCAGAACAAGGCCATTAAGACGGTCAAGCGCACCATCACGGAACTGGATCGTAGCAAGATCGAGGAGGTGCGCCCAGATAGGGCATTGTGTAGTGTAGCGTAAGGGACTACCCCGTAGGATAACGCGGGAAACAACCTGCCTAACCGAAAGGCGAAAGCTGAAACGGGAACAGAGCACGGCAGGAAAGCGGTAAGTCACTGAAAGACAGTATTGTGCGACTGAACCGCCATGTTAAGCGGATACGAGGATGAAGTTGGGTTTACTGATACGCAAGTTTCTAATTTCTGTTATTTTCAGGCGGAGGAAAATGTCTGAAACCTCTGTCATGAACGCGATGGATGATGCTCTTCCATCCATCGGTTATCTCAATGTTCATGGAATCTGTAGGAGAACCTATGGCAAGGAAACGAAAGCGCATACCGACAATCCGCATTTCCCTACACACAATGTTAACTGGGGATACCCTACACAGGAACGCCTGAAAAGGCTATGGCTGTAGAGCCTGAAAATCCTGCATGGGTACGGAACGCTCATAGTAGTCCGAGAGGGATAATGACCCTTACATGGCGAAGGAGCGTAGTTATTGTGTACTAAAATAGAACGTTGATTAGGGAGGAAAACCTCATTGCAACCAACAACCGAAATTTTAGAAAGAATCAGCAAAGACTCATTAACCCATAAGGAAGAAGTATTTACTAGATTGTATCGCTATCTGCTGCGCCCAGATATTTACTATCAGGCATACCAGCGTCTGTACACGAACAAGGGTGCATCGACAAAAGGTATCAATCAAGACACAGCAGACGGTTTCAGCGAAGCTAAGATTGAAAAAATCATTCAGTCCTTGGCAGATGAAACCTATCAGCCCACGCCAGTACGACGAACTTATATTGCAAAGAAAAGCAATCCGAAGAAGAAGCGTCCATTAGGTATTCCGACCTTTACGGACAAATTGGTTCAAGAAGCACTCCGTATGATATTGGAAGCAATTTATGAACCGCTCTTTCTGGACTGCTCGCATGGATTCCGCCCGAAAAGAAGCTGTCACACCGCATTAGACAAATTGAAGTACCAATTTGGTGGTGTGCGTTGGTTTGTTGAGGGGGATATTAAAGGGTGCTTTGACAATATAAATCACGATGCACTGGTTGGATTTATCGGCAGCAAGGTCAAAGATGCACGCATCGTAAAACTGGTCTACAAATTTCTAAAAGCAGGATATTTGGAAGATTGGGTTTACCACAAAACCTACAGCGGCACACCGCAAGGCGGTATTCTTTCACCGTTGCTGGCAAACATCTATCTGCACGAACTTGATAAATTCGTCATGCAGCTAAAAGACGAATTTGACACTCCTGAAAAAGGGAAAATCACCCCGGAATACCGTGAACTGCACAATAGAATCAAAAATCTTTGCTACCACATCGACAGAAAGAATGGAGTAGAAAGAGAAAGCATGATTGCAGAGTGTAAAACACTCCGCAAACAACTTTTGAAAACTCCTTGCACAGCACAGACGGATAAAAAGCTCAAATATATCCGCTATGCAGATGATTTTATTATTGGTGTAAAGGGCAGTAAAGAGGATTGCCAGTGGATTAAGAGCAAACTCTCTGAGTTTATTGGGCAAACACTCAAGATGGAACTCAGCGAAGAAAAGACACTTATTACCCACAGCAGTGAATGTGCCCGGTTCTTAGGTTTTGATGTTCGTGTCAGAAGATGTGAGAAAGTAAAGCGGAACAAGAAAGGCACAAAAGCGAGAACTCTCAACAACCATGTTGAACTGCTAGTGCCATTCGATGACAAAATCCACAACTTTATTTTCTCAAAGGGTATAGCGATACAGAAAAAGGACGGAAAGCTATTTCCCGTTCACAGAAATTCCCTGCTACGGCTGACAGACCTTGAGATAGTCACAGTTTACAACGATGAGTTGAGAGGTATTTGTAATTATTACGGAATAGCCAGCAACTTCTGTAAACTGAAATATCTGTCTTACCTTATGGAATACAGCTGCCTAAAAACGCTTGCAGCAAAACACAAAAGCAAAATCTCAAAAGTTGTTGCTATGTATAAAGACGGAACTGGCGAATGGGGTATCCCCTATGAAACGAAAAAGAAAGCCAAGCGCCGCTATTTCGCCAACTATATGGACTGTAAAGATGCGAAAATTTCAACAGACTGCATTAGCAATGCCGCAATTATTTATGGTCAGTCGGTAACACCGCTTGAGAAGCGTTTGAAAGCAAGAATTTGTGAACTTTGTGGCACAACGGAAAGCGAACGTTACGAAATCCACCATATCAATAAACTGAAAAACCTTAAAGGAAAAGAACCGTGGGAAATCGCAATGTTAGCAAAACGGCGAAAGACACTTGTAGTGTGTGAGCATTGCCACCATCTAATTCACAATCAATGAGTTTTTCTGACCGAACAATGACAGAGCCGTATACTTCGAGAGAGGTAAGTACGGTTCCCGGAGAGGGTGATGCAAACCTGCTATTGCAAGATAGTAAGGCGGCAGCTCCCTACTCCACCAGAAGAAAGCCATCCGTGCCGGGTATGATATTGACATCATTCCGTCGGATTTGGCAACCTACGGCAGAGATGCAAAAGCCCTGCTGAAGGAATTGCAGAGCCAGAACGAACGGATGTTCCTTGTCACCTTTCTGGTGCTGAACACCGGGCGCACAGAACAGGAGCTGGAAAACAATGTTTTTCAGGCATCCAGTATTGCCCAGAAGCACAACTGCAATCTGTGCCGGTTGGATTTCCAGCAGGAGCAGGGGCTGATGAGCAGCCTGCCGCTGGCAGACTGTCAGATCGAGATCCAGCGAGGGCTGACCACCAGCAGCACTGCCATCTTCATCCCCTTTACCACGCAGGAATTGTACCAGAGCGGAAAAGAATCGCTGTACTACGGCTTGAACGCCCTGTCCAACAACCTCATCATGGTGGACCGCAAAAAGCTGAAAAATCCCAATGGGCTGATCCTCGGCACTCCCGGTTCTGGCAAAAGTTTCTCGGCAAAGCGTGAGATCACCAACGCATTTCTGGTGACAGACGATGATATTATCATCTGCGACCCGGAAGCAGAGTACGCTCCGCTGGTGGAGCGTCTGCATGGGCAGGTTATTCACATCGGTCCCGCCAGCACGCAGTATATCAACCCCATGGATATCAACAGCAATTACAGCGAGGAGGACAACCCGCTAGCGTTGAAGGCGGACTTTATTCTTTCTCTGTGTGAGCTGGTGGTGGGCGGCAAAGAGGGCTTACAGCCGGTAGAAAAGACGGTCATTGACCGCTGTGTTCATGTGATCTACCGCAAGTATTTTGAGAATCCCACCCCGGAAAATATGCCCCTGCTGGAAGATCTGTACAATGCGCTGTTGACGCAGGACGAACCGGAAGCCCGTCATGTGGCGGCTGCGCTGGAAATCTACGTCAAGGGCAGTCTGAACATTTTTAATCACCACACCAACGTGGATATCCACAACCGTATCGTTTGCTTTGACATCAAGCAGCTGGGCAAACAGCTCAAAAAACTGGGGATGCTCATCGTGCAGGATGCCGTGTGGGGGCGCGTTACCGCCAACCGCAGTGCCGGAAAATCCACCCGGTACTATGCAGACGAATTCCACCTTTTGCTGAAAGAGGAGCAGACCGCCGCTTATTCCGTGGAGATCTGGAAGCGTTTCCGCAAGTGGGGCGGCATCCCCACAGCCCTAACGCAGAACGTCAAAGATCTGCTGGCAAGCCCTGAAGTATCGAACATTTTTGAGAACTCGGACTTTGTGTATATGCTCAATCAGGCGAACGGCGATCGGCAGATCCTCGCAAAGCAGCTCAACATCTCGCCCCATCAGCTTTCCTATGTGACCCGCTCCGGCGAGGGCGAAGGGCTGCTGTTTTTCGGCAATGTCATTCTGCCGTTTGTGGACCGTTTCCCCACCGATCTGGAACTCTACCGCATTATGACCACCAAGTTGGGTGAAGTCTCGGAGGGCGCGCAGAAATGAGTGAACCGAAGCTGAACATCAAAGAGGAAACGTCCGCAAAAAAGACCCGTTCTCCCCCGAAAAAAGCCAAGGTAGAGCAGACGGTGCCCAAAAAGAAAAAGCTGAAAACCGATGCAGATAAAGCTGCGGAAAAGGCACAGCATCTGCGGTTTGGCAAGGCGGAACTGACCCCGGACGAACTGAGCCGGTTGAGCAAGGCGCAGAAGCGAGAGATGTACGCCGCCCATGCCGCCCGGTCTGCGGTGCATCACGAAGTTGACCAGTACGAGGATGAAAACGTTGGTGTGCAGGCGTTGAGCGAGGGCGAAAAAGCGGCAGGAAATGTCCGTGATATTTCCAAAAGCCGCTATGCCCGGAAGCTCAAGAAGAAAGCCAAGATGCAGGGCAAGAAAGGCTCCAAAACCGCTAAATCTTCCGCATCGGAGCCGACTGCGGCACAAGATGCAGGCACATCCGGCACCGGTGAGGGAGGCTCCAACTGGCTTTCCCGCTGGAAACAGCGGCAAGAAATCCACAAAAGCTACTATGCCGCTGCCCGGTCGTGCACGGCGGCGCAGAGCGCAGGCGGCAAAGCGGCATCCAATGGTGCATCTGCCGCCCGGTCCAGCGTGGAACAGGCGGTGGAGAAAGGCAAAACTGCCGTCAGCACCGCCGTAAAAGGGCTGATGAATGCCGCCAAGAGCAACGCACACGTTCTGGTGATCGTGGGCGTTTTTCTTTTGCTCTTGCTGCTGGTCATGTCAGCCTTTTCGTCCTGTTCCATTCTGTTCTCCGGCACCACGCAGGTATCCGGGCAGACCATTTATACCGCAGAGGACCGGGACATCCGGGGCGCAGAACAGGACTACAAGAAGCTGGAAAAGGAACTGGACAAAAAGATCAAGCGCACCCCCACCGACCACCCCGGCTACAACGAGTACCAGTATCACCTTGACCCCATCGAGCACGACCCGTGGCAGCTCACTTCGTTCCTGACCACCCTGTATGACGATTACACCCGGTCGGAGGTGCAGGGCAAGTTGAAGGAGATCTTCAAAAAGCAGTACAAGCTCACCACATGGGTGGAGGTGCAGACCCGGTATATGACGGTGTGGGTCATGACTCCCGCAGGAATTCCGGTTCCTACGCAGGTGCCCTACGAGTACCGCATCTTCCACACCAAGCTGGTCAATCGTGGCTTGGAGGTGGTCATCCGGGAGGAACTGAACAACGACCAGTGGAAACGGTACGAGATCTTTCAGGACACCTTGGGCGGCAGACCCTACCTGTTCAACGGCGGCTTACCTCCCGGTGGCTCCGATGGCTCCGGCTCACCCGGTATTGATTATCAGGTTCCAGCAGAAGCCCTGACCGACAGCGAGTTTGCCGCCATCTACAAGGAGGCGCAAAAGTATGTGGGTACACCCTATGTCTGGGGCGGCTCTACCCCGGAAACAGGCTTTGATTGTTCAGGCTACGTCTGCTGGGTGTACAACCAGAACGGCTACGATGTGGGAAGAACCACCGCCAACGGATTATGGCAGAAAAGCCAGCATATTTCCGAAGCAGAAGCAAAGCCCGGAGACCTTGTTTTCTTCAAAGGCACTTACGACACCCCTGGCATGAGCCATACGGGAATCTATCTCGGCAACGGCATGATGGTGTCGGCCGGAGACCCCATCAAGTACGCAAACATTCACTCGTCCTACTGGGAGAAGCATCTCGCCGGGTTCGGACGGCTTTCAAAATGATTGGAGGAGTTTTATGAGCGAAAAATCGGATAAGCTGCGAGCGATGCTGGAAAAAGAGAAGGAACGCCGCATCAAACTGAACAACCGCATCGAGATTCTGGAGCGGCGCATTCAGGAGGAGGATTCCGCCGAGGTCAACGAGATGGTGCGGACTGCAAAGGTCACGCCGGAACAGCTTGCCGCCCTGCTGCGGCAGTCGGCTACCACCACCCCGAACCCGGCTGCGCTGTCTGCCGTGGGTGCTACGTTTGCAAAGGAGGATACAGATGAAGATTAAGAAACTGGGTGCGCTGCTGGTATCGGCGGCACTGTGCGCTGGCATGGCGGCTCCCGCCTTTGCCTTTGAGGGCGAAGCTGCCCCGGTGGAACAGCCGGTTCTGCCGGAGGTGATGGAAGATGTTGTCACCGTTACAGATGAAACCTCTGGTGCCCTGACCCCGGAGGGCAACCTGACGCTGGTGGACGATTACCACACCAACTATTCCGATGGCAGCGGACAGCAGTTCATTACGCTGGTGTCGAAGTCCGGCAACACCTTCTACTTGGTCATCGACCGCAACGCCAAGGGACAGCAGACTGTCCACTTTATGAATCTGGTGGACGAAGCCGACCTGCTGGCACTGATGGAGGAGGAAGAAGCGGACGCTTATACCGCCGAAAAGGAAGCAGCGGCGCAGGCGGAACAGGATAAGCTGAAAGCCGAGGAAGAAGCCAAGAAAGCCGCAGAAGAAGCAGCGGCATCCGGCGAGGAACAGCCCAAGGAAAATAAGGTCACAAAGATCGCGTCCGGGTTTCTGGGCGTGGTCGTGCTGATTGCACTGGCGGCAGGCGGCGGCTTCTACTTCTTTGTCCAGCAGAAAAATAAGAAACAGGCCGAAAAAGAAGCCCTGGACCCCGATGCAAACTACACCGAGGACAAGGGCGATTTTGAGATTCCTGTGGAGGATGAACCGGAGGAGACCGACGAGGAGGATACCGAACCCATCTGATTTCAAGGCGGCGCTTGCCGCCGTACATATTGCAATCCGAAACAGATTGGAGGGAACGCTTATTTCAATTCTAGTTGTAGCAGAAAAGCCCTCGGTGGCCATGTCCTACGCAAAAGTCCTCGGTGCGACTAGCCGTCAGGACGGTTATCTGGAGGGCAACGGCTATCTGGTAAGCTGGTGTGTTGGGCATTTGGTAGAGCTGGCTCCACCCAATGTCTACGATGCCAGATACGTCAAGTGGAGTATCGCAGATTTGCCCATTCTGCCGCAAAAGTGGCAGTATCTGGTGTCTACGTCCACCAAAAAGCAGTTTGGCATCCTGCAAAAACTGATGCACCGCCCGGATGTGGAGAGCGTGATCTGCGCTACGGACGCAGGGCGCGAGGGAGAACTGATCTTCCGCTTGGTGTACCAGCAAGCGGGATGCAAAAAGCCCTTTACCCGCCTGTGGCTGTCCAGCATGGAGGAAAACGCCATCCGGGAAGGATTCGCCCATCTCAAACCGTCAACTGAATACGATGCGCTGTACAACGCAGCACTCTGCCGGGAACGTGCCGACTGGATGGTCGGCATCAACGCTTCCCGGCTTTTTTCGTGCCTGTACGGTCAACCGCTGGCGGTGGGGCGTGTTATGACCCCGGTGCTTGCCATGACGGTGGTGCGGGAAGCTGCCATTGCCGCCTTTGTGCCGGAGAAATTCTACACGGTTGCCCTGACCCTTGCGGACGGCGGCACCGCATCCAGCAAGCGGTTTGCCCAGAAAGCGGATGCCGAACTGCTGCTTTCCAAATGCCGAAAGGAGGGGCGTGTCACGGTACAGAAGATGGAACGCAAGGAGAAATCCGAAAGCCCGCCGCAGCTCTATGACCTTACCGCATTGCAGCGGGATGCAAACCGTCTGTTGGGATTTACGGCACAGCAGACCTTGGATTATGCCCAAAGTCTTTACGAAAAACGGCTCATCACCTACCCCCGCACAGACAGCCGATTTTTGACGGAGGATATGGCGGCATCTCTGCCGGGGCTGGTGACGGACACGGGCAGTGCGTTTGCAGTGGAGGAGCCGATTTCCATCCATGTGCAGCAGGTCATCGATGGCAGCAAAGTCACCGACCACCATGCGCTGTTGCCCACGAAAAGCATGGCAAACGCAGACCTTGCCGCACTCCCTGCCGGGGAGCGGAATGTCTTGCGGCTGATTGCCGCACGGCTGCTCTGCGCCGTAGGCGAACCGCACCGCTATGCGGAAACTGCGCTCACCACCATCTGCGCCGGAGAAAATTTCTCCTCAAAAGGCGAAGTTGTGCTGTCCGAGGGATGGAAAGCGGTGGAGCGAAAAATGCTGGGCGAGCTGCTGGGCAAGCAGAAAGAACCGGCTGTTCTGCCGGATGTGCAGGAGCAGAGCCAGTGCAGCGTTGCCGGTGCCGAACTGAAAGAGGGGCAGACTTCGCCGCCGAAGCACTTCACCGAGGACACCCTGTTGCACGCTATGGAAACCGCCAGTGCAGACAGTATGCCGGAGGGTGTAGAGCGTCAGGGCATCGGCACTCCAGCCACCCGCGCCGCAACTATTGAAAAATTGGTGCAGAAGGGTTTTCTGGAACGCAAGGGCAACAAGAAAACCAAGGTGCTGCTGCCCACGGATAAGGGAAAAGCCCTTATCACTGTGATGCCCGAAGAAATCCAATCCCCGGAAATGACCGCCGATTGGGAAACAAAGCTGCTGCAAATCGAACGTGGCGAAATGGAGCCGAGCGAATTTATGACCGAGATCAATACGATGATTACCGAACTGGTAAAGAACACGGAAATGAAAAAAGGAGCGAATGCGCTTATGAAAAACAAAATCATTGGTGTCTGCCCGAATTGTGGTACAAATGTTGTGGAGCGTGAAAAGGGCTGGTTCTGCGAGAACCGGGAGTGCCGTTTCGTGCTGTGGAAGGACAATGCGTTCTTCAAGCGTCTGGGCAAGCGGCTGGATTCCCATGCGGCGGACAAGCTGCTGCGGGATGGCCGTGTCCGCCTGAAGGACTGCAAGAGCGCCAAGGGCAAGACCTACAACGCCACCGTCCTGCTGTCCTGTGAAGCTGATGGCCGCAGCAAGTTTTCTCTGGAATTTGAGGGTGGATGCTGATGGAGCAGAAAACGGAAGCCCTCTATCTCATCAACGGAGACAGGTTTTTGCATTTGCGGGAAACCGGTGCCGGTGTCGGCTTTGCCACCTACAACTGCGCGAACGGTGCGCCGCTGGAAAGCGGTCAGATTTCCAAGCAAAATCTGCCGCCGGATGGCCGCAACGCCATTCCTGCCGCCCGGAACTGGTATCTGTTTGAGCTTTCCAGCGATGACCGCAAGGCGATTCAGGAGGTCAGCTTGCAGCACCTCGATACCATCCCGCAGTCTGGTGTCCGCAGGCGGCGCATCTGGGATGACCCCACGATTCCCAGAGATGATGTCCGGCTCATCAACAGCCACTATGATGATCTCTACCGTGTGCCGAATCATGGTGTGATTCAGGTTGACCGTTCCGATGGCAGCAGTTACACGGCGCGTGTGGAGCATCTGGACGATTATCACTTCGATCTGGGAGAGTATGGGAACGTCTATCATATCGCTCAGTTTGGCGAGATGATGGAGCGCACTGGCTCGACCGCCTATCCTGAAATCCAGACACAGGACGAGCAGGGCGCATGGGAGCTGGGCGGCAAAGGCTATCTTGCCATCCAGTCCTGTGAAGATGGCTGGGATTATACCCTTTATCACAGCGATTATTCTGTGCTGGATGGCGGGCAGATTGATGCACCCGAATTGACAATTCAGGAAGCCCGTGAGCAGATTCTGGAAGCACACCACATGGAAAAGGGCCGGCGGCTACTGCAGGACTACGATGCAGTCATGGATAAAGTTGCGGAAGCCGAGGAACTGAGTGCAGACCATCGCCCTTCCACACTGGAAAAGCTGGCAGAACTGGCAAGTGATACGTCTGCGCCAAAATCCTCTGCACGTTCTGCACCGGAACTGTGAGGTGGACGATGCAGCAAAAATGGAACCAGAATTTTGACGGTGAACCCATGACGGACATCCCGCAGAAATTTCTGAACGCAGGGTGCGATGTTTATATGGTGATGCAGCTGCGGCATGACGAAAAAATCCTCGATGAAAGATTTGCTTCCATGCGGGAACTGCATCGTCGGGGCAAAACGCCAGA
>OGIH01001729.1_pt1 | contig 10938 bp, 8 predicted proteins | sample 1571721 | NCBI WGS metagenome assembly OGIH01 (sample SAMEA2582068, study PRJEB24529) | metagenome | biome: Human gut stool | place: China | collected 2011
AAGTTAAGTAACCGTTTCATGCTTGGGGAACTGTCGTTTCCTTATAAGGGAACGACAGTTCCAAGGCAGGAAACGCGCATTTCCAATAGAGGAAACGACGAGGTAAAAGTTGCTTGTGAAAAAGTAGGAGTTTGCTTGTGACTTAGACAAGCAGTGTGAGAGCAAACACTTGCTCTCACACTGCTATCATCGGATCTCTAATCGCTGAAACTTCGATGAATAAAGGGATACAGACAAATTGTTGGAGCATGAGAGCAAAACCACTATCAAATCATTGGAGAGGGAATTCTAAAGAATCCTTATGTCAAATTCCGACAGTTACCCCAATTGCCTTTATAGACTCTTATATACAGAAACCATAAATAAAAAAATCCATTTGGATGTCAGGAATGACCCACCAAACGGATTTTGCGTAATACTCTTATAGAGATATAGGGAATTATGCTTTACGTCCCATTTCTACGACCTTTACCGCTACCATTATCAACGGCAGCGAGTATCAGAATCCGGGATATTAAATTGTAAGACCTATATACCCAATCATTATCGGTACGATAATCCATATAGCCACGCTATTTATCGTACCAATGATTGGGGATATTTTCCACACCTTTCCACATTTTTTTCCACACCGCCCCAATAATATCGTTTTTTCAACTCCGCTGTTAATCTGTATCTTATCTTTTCAGCATTTCTTTATATCCTATTGGTATATCCTTTGTATCGACTTTATAGCAAATGTATTTTTAAATATAAAAGTATGAAGATTAATCAAAGGTTAACATTATGTTTTAGCTTACTGTTTTGTTTGTTGAGTATTTCGTATGCATCCGCTCAGCAACTGAACATATCCGGTGTTGTTATATCATCAGAGGATAATGAACCACTTATCGGTGCCACCGTCAGTGTAAAGGGGAATCCCACCAAAGGAGTGATTACCGATATCAACGGTCAGTTTCAATTGTCCGTGGAAACCGGAACCAAGATGCTGGTCGTATCTTATGTGGGAATGAAGACACAGGAAATACGCGTCCCCCGCAAAGAGAAAGAACTCAAAATAGTACTGATCCCCGAAACGATGGATATTGACGAAGTAGTAGTAACAGGATATGGTAATTTCTCCAAATCCTCGTTCACAGGATCGGCCAATACGCTGCGTACAGATATGCTGAAAGAAGTACCCGTGATGAGCGTTGAGCAAAAGTTGCAAGGTATGACTACCGGTGTACAAATAACCAGCAGTTCCGGTCAACCGGGTGCCAACCAAAGTATTCGCATCAGAGGAATGGGATCGTTCAACGCTTCACAGGAACCTTTGTTTGTCATTGATGGAGTACCGGTTACTTCCGGGAGTATGAGTTCCGGTGGTCCTGATGCAGCATATATGAACAACTCCAAGACCAATATAATGAGTACACTGAATCCGTCGGATATTGAAAACGTGACTGTAATCAAAGATGCGGCAGCGGCTTCCCTGTATGGTTCCCGCGCCGCCAATGGCGTCATATTGATTACAACTAAAAAAGGAAATACCGGAAAGGTACGCGTGGATTTGAACGTGTCAGGCGGCTTCTCTCATGCGGCTGTCGACTTCCGCCCTACCCTCAACGGTGACCAACGGGAAGAACTGCTCTATGAAGGATTGCTGAACTACGCAACAGATAACGGTATGGAGTCTCCGACTGAATATGCCAGTTCCAATATCGGCACATATGCGTATAAGCCGGCCATGGGATACACGGACTGGCGAAAAGAGCTGCTCCGCACCGCTATGCATCAGAGTTATGAAGCTTCCGTCTCCGGCGGTAACGACCGTTCTACATTCTATGCTTCGCTCGGCTACAACAATCAGGAAGGATTGGCCAAAAACTCCAGCCTGGACCGTTACTCAGCACGCTTGAACGTTACGCAGAAAGTCGGCAAATACGGGGAAGTAGGAGCAAATATGATGTTCTCGCAAATGAATCAGGAAATGAATGAGGAACGCGGATCATCTATTAACCCTTTCCTGTGCGTAGCCATGGCCATGACACCTTCCATGGTGGTGCGTGATGAAGAAGGAAACTATGTAGGAGCTTATGACGGCACCAGCCTGAATCCGTTGCGCGACATACTCACCGATTACAACCGCGTGCGTATGACACGTATGTTTTCAACCGGTTACGCAGCGATAGAGCCGATCAAAGGTCTCAAACTGAAAGAGACATTAAGCTATGATTATACTATCCAGAAGGATTTACGCTACTATAACCCTCTGAGCTCGGCAGGCCCTAAAAGCGGAAGCGACGCCCAGACAGCCAAAGGCTTCATTGAATACGGCAAACTGATCTCATCGACCTCACTGAACTATGTGCGTACTTTCGCCCGCAAACATCATCTCGATGTATTGGCGGCTTATGAAATAGAAAGCTACCAGACAGACCACGCTTCGGGTGAAAAGTCCAAACTGCCCAGTGATAAACTGACAGAACCGGATAATGCCGCCGTATTGAACAGTTTCAAGTCTGCCACCCAAGCCTATCGGATGATTTCTTATCTATCACGACTGAATTATGACTATGACGACCGTTACTACATCGCCGGAAGTTACCGTCGCGACGGAAGTTCACGTCTTTCACCCAACAACCGCTGGGGAAATTTCTGGTCTGTGTCGGGTATGTGGCATTTAGGCAACGAGAATTTCATGAAAGCCGTAAAGCCGGTTTTGAGTGATGTCAAAATACGTGCCTCGTATGGTGTAAACGGAAATCAGCCCGGTTCATACTACGGCTACAAAGGACTGTACAGTTATGGAGAAAACTACATGGAGGCAGCCGGATCGTATGAATCGGCACAACCCAATGATCTGTTGACATGGGAAAAGAATTACAGCCTGAATCTGGGCATCGATCTTTCATTTATCAATCGTATTTTTGCGAGTCTGGAATATTACAACCGGGACACCAAGGACTTGCTTTACAGTCTCCCCATCAGCGCCACTACCGGATTTACCAGTTATTTAAGTAACATCGGACGCCTGAACAACAAGGGAGTAGAGTTTGAATTGCGTACGCTGAACGTTGTTTCCAACAACTTTAACTGGACCAGTGTTTTCAACCTGAGCCATAACCGGAATAAGATCGTTTCACTCAACGGACTATTAGACCAGACGATTGAGGGAACATGGTTCATCCATAAAGTGGGACTCCCCTATCATACGTTTTATGTAAAAGAGTTTGCCGGAGTAGACCCGCTGACCGGTTCTGCCCAATATTATCTGAATACAAAAAATGAAGACGGAAGCTACAATCGGGAACTCACCACCGATGCTGCCAAAGCAGAATCCATTCCGTACAAAACCGCTACTCCCAAAGTATCGGGAGGATTCACCAATATTCTGAATTACAAATGGATAGACCTGACCTTTACACTAACTTATTCACTGGGCGGTTACTCGTTCGACAAACTGGGAACTTATATTGAAAACGGCAGCAGTTCCATCTACAGTTCACGATACAACTTGCCCGCATACATGATGAACCGTTGGCAAAAGCCCGGAGATCAGACGGATATCCCACGTTTCGTATATGGTGAACCGGCTACTTCCACCAACTCATCCCGCTATATCCACAGCACCGATCATTTACGCCTGAAAAACTTTACCCTCGGCTTCACACTGCCCAACCAGTGGACTCAAAAGCTGATGATTGACAAAGTACGGGTATATTTCTCGGGAAACAATCTGCTGACCTGGGCCAAATGGAAACAGTATGACCCCGAAACACCCGTTAACGGTGAAGTCTTTTGCGAGGCTCCCGCCATGCGTACTTTCAGTTTCGGAGCTCAATTATCATTCTAATATCCCTATCATTCTAACTAAATAAACAACATAATGAAACGAATTCATATATACATACTTACAGCAATGGCTCTACTGAACAGCTCCTGCTCGGCAGACTGGCTAGACCTTAACACCACCAGCTCGGTAGAAACAGGACAGGCCATCGTCACACTGGACGATGCCCAGATCGCTCTGAACGGAATTTATCGTCTGGCATCCGGCCATAGCTATTACGGAGACAACTATTGGTATTACGGCGATTGCCGTGCCGCCGATGTACAGGCACGCATCACCAAAGGAGACGGAAAACGCGTATCTCCCTATTATGAATACAATGTGCTCGCTTCCGATAATCTGAATATTGTACTGCCATGGAATACTGTTTATAAAGTAATACGACAGACAAATAATCTGATACAGAAAATAGAGTCGGGCAGTATTCAAAGCAGTGATACTAAAGAATTGAACCGCATCAAGTCCGAAGCACTGGTGATGCGGGGACTTTCCCTCTTCAACCTGACCCGGTTGTTCGGAATGCCTTATACGAATGACAAGGGGGCTTCATTGGGAGTACCCATCGAGACCTCCCCTTCCGATCCCACACATAAACCGTCACGCAGCACTGTAGCGCAATGCTACGAACAGGTAGTCAGCGACATGAGCAATGCACTGTCCGGATTGAGACAAGAGACATCCAATGGCTATATAAACTACTGGGCAACTCAGGCATTACTGTCAAGAGTCTATCTGAATATGGGTGAATATCAGAAGGCTTATGATGCCGCTACGGACGTCATCAAAAACAACGGCGGACGTTATCAGCTTTACAGCTATGAGGAATATCCCAATGTATGGGGGCAGGATTTCCAGTCCGAATCATTATTCGAACTTTACATCACTTTATCCGAACCTTCAGGAGGTACGGGCGGTGAGGGTGCTCCGATGGTTTATGCCAACGAAGCAACGGTCGACTGGAATAATCTGATCTTGTCGGAAGATTTCCTGAACCTGCTGAATGAAGACCCCAAGGATGTACGCCACTGCCTGACAAAGGAATCTGTCATCGAAAACAACACCGGACTTCCGGCTGCCGCCATGCACGAGAAAGTCTATCTTGCCAAGTTCCCCGGCAAGACCGGAGATGATCCCAAAACTAATAACATTTGCATCATCCGCCTTTCCGAAGTCTATCTGAACGCGGCTGAAGCAGGACTGAAAAAAGGAACGGATCTTGAAGAAGCACAAGGTTATCTGAATGACATCATCAGCCGCCGTACCACGGATACCAGTCAGCAAGTATCAACGGAGACTTTTACTCTGGACAGGATTCTTAAAGAGCGCCGCAAGGAACTGGTTGGCGAAGGGGAAGTCTTCTATGACTACTTGCGCAATGGTCTGGCTATTGAACGCAAGGGCAGCTGGCATCTTGAGACTTTGAAAGCGTCTAACGCACAAAAGATAGAAGCTACCGACCTGAGAATAGCTCTGCCTATTCCACAAAGCGAGATAGATGCCAATCCGAATATACAGCAGAATCCAAGGTAAGCAACATCAATTGATGTATACCGTTTCCGGAATAAGCTGGCTATACTCATGTGTTTAGCCTCTTCCCGATATCAAAGAAGATACATTTCACCAAAGAATGAAATGTACCTTCTTTGTCTTTCAGCAGCAGTTCCCACTCTCCGGTTTCTCTCCTCCTTAGTGAACGAATCGATAAAACACCCCCCTTTTTCACCGGCATCTATTGTAGGCAGAATTGTTTTTCCTATTTTTGCACTTGACAGAAAATTATTAAGGCTACTTTATGAGAAACATTATAGATAAGATGAACTCTTTGTATCCCATTTCGGATGAAACGATACAAATACTAAAAGAAAATACAGTATTATGTCATTTTCCAAAGAGACATCAACTGATAGAGGCTGACAAATTTTGCAAATCGGCTTATTTTATTGAAGAAGGAATGACCCGCTCTTTCTGGCTGGTAAACGGAGAGGAAATAACGACTTCCTTTGCGTGCGAAGGAGCGATTGTCTTCAGCATGGATGAATTGTATTATAATAAGATGAGTGAAGAATTTGTGGAAACGCTTGAGGACGTCGTCGCATACAGAATATCACTAACCGATCTGCTCCGGCTGTTTCAGACCAATATCGAACTGGCAAACTGGGGAAGAGTGATTCATACAGACGCCTGCACCGTTCGCACAAAGACCGCCTCACCCTGTCTGCAAAAGAAAGATATGAAGCATTCAAACTTCAGTTTCCTCAAATGTGCCAGCGGATACAATTGGGATATATCGCCTCTTATCTGGGCATCACACTATCAACACTCAGCCGCCTCAGAGCATACAAATAATTCCCATACACGGCAAGATTTTGATGCAGGACAAATTTTTAAACTTATAAATTCCGTATTTTTGCGGCTTCTTCAATGACTAATACTAATTTGAACAATAACTTAAAACATGCAAAAAATCTCTTCCTCTGCATTTGCAGACTCTAAACCCCATTACGTACTCCTTGACGGACTGCGAGGGGTTGCGGCTCTTTTGGTGATATGGTATCATGTATTCGAAGGTTTTGCTACAAGTCCCATAGACCAAAAATTCAATCATGGGTATCTGGCTGTCGATTTCTTCTTTATTCTCTCGGGCTTCGTTATCGGCTATGCTTATGATGACCGCTGGAAAACAACGATGACCCAAAAAGAGTTTTTCAAACGCAGGTTAATCCGTCTGCATCCGATGGTTGTTATGGGAGCCGTTTTGGGTGCTATCACATTTTGCATACAAGGCTGCGAGCAGTGGGACGGTACCCGTGTTTCCATATCAATGGTAATGGTGGCTATGCTTCTCAATCTTTTCCTGATTCCGGCTGTTCCGGGCACGGGTCCCGAAGTCCGTGGAAACGGCGAGATGTACCCTTTGAATGGTCCCAGCTGGTCTTTGTTCTTCGAGTATATCGGTAATATTTTGTATGCCCTATTTATTCGCCGACTGTCTACCAAAGCACTTACGATACTCGTTGTGATAGCAGGAATCGGATTGGCTTCCTTCTCGATATTCAATCTTTCCGGCAACTATCATCTGGGAGTAGGCTGGTCGATGATCGACTATAACCTGATCGGAGGTTTTCTACGTATGCTGTTCGCATTCTCTATCGGATTATTGATGTCACGCATCTTTAAACCTGTCCATATCAAAGGTGCTTTCTGGATATGCAGCGTAGCAACTCTCGTTTTACTTTCCATGCCGTACGTTGGCGGTCATACTTCGCAGTGGATGAACGGTATTTACGATGCTATATGCACCATTCTTATTTTCCCGCTACTTGTCTATCTGGGTGCTTCGGGAAAAACGACGGATAAAGGTACAGCCAAAATCTGTAAATTCCTGGGAGATATATCTTATCCGGTATATATCATACATTATCCTTTCATGTATCTGTTCTATGCCTGGTTATGGAGCAAAGAGCCACATATCACTTTCTCCCAGTCATGGCCGGTAGCCTTATGTGTCTTCTTCGGAAGCATTGTGTTGGCTTACCTTTGCCTGAAACTGTATGACGAGCCTGTAAGAAAGTGGTTGAGCAAGAAGTTTCTGACAAAGAAATAAGGTAATTATCATAACAGGGAAGGGTGAACACTCCATTACAGTTACTCTTCAACAAGACATTTTTACACAAGGTATATAATAAAAAGAAGCTTTCAATATCACTGAATTCAGTTTTTTATCGAGAGCTTCTTTCATTATATAACCTAACCAGCATTATATTCATTATACTTATCCGAAAGAAAAGTCAAAATGACCTTCATTATAAATTTCAATTAATCCATTCTTTCGTTCAATCACTACCTTGTTTTCACGAGCCAGCCAACCGACTGCCAGAGCCGTACTTTCCACACTCAGGTTTACTTTCCGGGCAAGTTCGGGAATCGAAATTCCATCAGCCTCATTAAGGGCGTGCCATACTTTGCCTGCGTTGGCACCTACGATTTTCTTATCCATAGTAGTCTTTTTTTTAATTAATAAAAAGGAAAACTAACTCGTTAAAAAAGCAACGCACTTTTACGATAAAACCCAAAATGAAGATCTTTTCATATGTTTTGAATGTTATGTCAAGAATAGATATAAAAAAACGTGAGCCTTTTCTTCCCAAATGTAGCAACAGGAACTACCAATCCCTACAACACAAATGAGAAGAACGCCCACGCAAAGTATATGTATAACAAGCGTAGGCGTTCAGTCATTTTTACGTGTTGTAATATTCACCCAAAGGGTAAAAGAAATTGGTAGTTTCGTTACTACGTAAAAAAGCTGAACGCTTTTCGATATTTAGTCTCAATGAACGCACCTTTCAACGGCTATACAAATATAGTATTTTTGGGTATTAAAAATTACATTCTTCCTCTTTTTTTGCTCCACGTCTACTAAATTATCACATTTTTTAGCATTAGACCTATAAAGAAGCACCTCCTCCCAATGCATGGTAAAGGTTAATGACTCCTTGTATCTCGTCAAAACGATTGGAAGCAACAGACAATTCTGCCTGCAAAAGAGTCTGCCGCGCAGTAAGCACTTCGAGATAGTTTTGCGAGCTATGCCGCATCAACAGTTCGGAACTACGGACAGCAGACTGAAGGGAGGCAACTTGTTGCTTGGAAAGTCTAAGACGCCCCCGCGCCGTCTGCCACTGCACCAAAGCATCATTCACCTCCGCTCCGGCATCAAGCAGACTCTGGCGGAAGGTAAGCAGAGCTTCTTCCTGTCGGGCTTTCGTTATTTTCAAATTAGCGATATTCTGTCCACGATTGAAAAGCGGTTGAACCAGCGAACCTACAGCTGAAAGCAACCACTGACCGGGATTAACAATAACACCACCTGCAGAGTTCGTCCATCCTGCAGAGCCACTCAACGTAATGGATGGATAGAAAGCGGAACGCGCCTGATTGGTTGCATAAAACGCGGCAGCCAGTTCTGCTTCCTTCTGACGAATATCAGGACGGCGTTGCAGCAACTGCAACGGTACTCCGGTTGAAAGAGATTCGGGAAACTCCTGGCTATCGAGAGTGGAACGTTTGACTGTTTGTGATGTCATACCGAGCAATGCGGAAAGAGAGTTTTCCAGCTCACTGATCTGCTGTTCAATAGAAAGTACGGAAGCATCTGTCGAGAGTTTGGTTGCTTCCGTTTGGGCGACAGCCATCTCAGTCGTTTGTCCGGCTTTTTTCAGGGCCTTCATTGCACGCAAGTTTTCGTCCCATGTTTCGGCAGTGCGATGGGTAATATCCAACTGTTTATCGAGCATCAGTAATGTATAGTAACTATTGGCAATAGTAGCTACCAACTGTGTCTGTACAGCCTGCCGATAGGCTTCACTCTGTTCAAGAACAGCTTTAGCACCCCGTTTTGCATTGGTCAGTTTTCCAAAAATATCCAGTTCCCAGTCAGCCGAAGCTGCCAAATTATAGGTTTTGGAAGTTTTTGTACCACCCGCACTGCTCATTGTCCCTTGTGGAGTAAGGGAGACAGAGGGCAGATAAGCCAACTTAGAAGAAAGTAGTAATGACCCTGCTTCTTCCACTCTCAAGCGGGCGATATTCAAGTCGGTATTATTCCGGATACCAATGTCAATAAGCTGCTGCAACTGCGGGTCGGTAAACAACTCCTTCCATGAAAGGGAAGCAAGCGAAACGGTGTCCTCGGCAGCAACAGACTGACGATAAAGACTATCGGCAACCACTTCATCCGGACGTTCATAAGCCCGGTATATATGACATCCACTCAATCCAACGGACAGGAATAAACATATTATTATCTTTTTCATACGTTTCATTAATTAAAGATTTTCCTCTTCCAGTTTTGGCAGCTTACGTGCCGGCATCAGCTTTTCCTGCAAGTACTGGAAAACAATAAACAGCACAGGTACAATAAATAACAGGGCGACCGTACCAATCAGCATTCCACCCACAGTTCCTACTCCGATAGATATATTTCCGTTAGCTCCTACCCCCGATGCGAACATCATCGGTAGCATACCGAATATCATCGTAAGCGATGTCATCAGGATAGGACGCAGGCGAACCTGTGCAGCCGATATAGCTGCCTGCATTATGCTCATTCCCTGTCGTCGGCGTTCGGAAGCGTATTCCGTGAGCAAGATAGCTGTCTTCGATAACAGACCAATCAACATGATCAGACCTGTCTGCAAATAAATATTGTTCTCCAGACCGAACATCTTAGCAAAAAGGAAACTACCTGCCAGACCGAATGGTACGGAAAGAATCACCGCAATCGGGATAAACAGACTTTCATAAAGTGCACACAGAATGAGGTAGATAAACACTACGCAGATAATAAAAACCAGCGTAGTGGTATTTCCCGTAGAAGATTCTTCGCGCGACATACCTCCGAATTCAAAACCATAACCTGCAGGCAATGTCTGTTCTGCCACTTCGCGTACCACCTCAATAGCCTGTCCTGAACTATAACCTTCTGCCGGAGCACCATTGACGGATATAGCGGAGAAAAGATTGAAACGTGTCAATGATTCGGCGCCATATACCCGTGTCAGTGTCAGATACTGGCTGACAGGTGACATTTTTCCGTCGGAGTTGCGGACAAACATATTATTCAGCGCTTCCGTATCCAGACGAAATTCCGGCGAAGCCTGCACCATCACACGATAAAGTTTGGAGAAGCGATTCATATTCGATGCATAATTACCACCGATATAACCCGACAAGGTGCTCAACACATCCGAGGGAGACACCCCATTCCGTTTACAAAGAGCCGCATCCACTTCCACCAGATATTGCGGGTATTTAGTGTCAAACGAAGTGGAAGCACGTCCGATTTCCGGTCGCGCATTCAGCGCCTCAATCATCTGACGGGTATATTTCAGCAAATCTTCCACCGAACCGCCTTTCTGGTCCTGCACATAAATTTCGAAACCACTGCTCACACCATATCCGGGGATCATCGGTGATGCAAAAGCCATCACTTGCGCAGAAGAAATATCGTCTGTACGACGGTATATCTCATTAATAACCGCATTGATCCCATCTTCTCTTTCCTTGCGTTCATCCCACGGTTTCAATCGGATGATAAACAT
>OGIH01001742.1_pt1 | contig 10840 bp, 9 predicted proteins | sample 1571721 | NCBI WGS metagenome assembly OGIH01 (sample SAMEA2582068, study PRJEB24529) | metagenome | biome: Human gut stool | place: China | collected 2011
GTCAACGAGAACGACACGATCTCGGTCACGGAGCTGATGTTCACCGACAACGACGAACTTTCGGGTCTCGTGGCGGCGATGATGGGAGCCGAGGCGCTCGTCATCTTGAGCAATATCGACGGCATTTACGACGGTTCGCCTTCGGACCCCGCCTCGCAGGTCATCCGCCGCGTCGCCCCGGGCCGCGACCTCTCGCAGTATATCGACACGGCGCGTTCCTCGCGCGGCCGCGGAGGCATGACGACCAAGAGCCGCATTTCGTCGCGCGCGGCGGGCGAGGGCATCGAGGTCGTGATCGCCAACGGCCGCCGCGACAATATCCTGACGGATCTGATCCTCACGGACCGCGACGTCGTATGCACGCGTTTCGAAGCGGCTCCCCGACCGGCTTCGGGGGTCAAGAAGTGGATCGCCAGCAGCGAAGGCTTCGCCAAGGGCGCCCTGCACCTCGACGCCGGGGCCGCCGCGGCCGTCTCGCAGAGCAAGGCCGCGAGCATCCTCGCCGTGGGCGTCACGGCCGTCGAAGGGGATTTCGAGCGCGACGACATCGTACGCATCCTCTCGCCCGAAGGCGCCCCACTGGGCGTGGGCCGCATCTCGTGCGACAGCGCGACGGCCCGCCGCAACCTCGGCCGCAAAGGTCTCAAACCACTGATTCACTGCGATTACCTATATCTGGAATAAAAATGGAATACGATACGATCTTCGCCGCCGCCCGGCGCGCCGGCAACGAACTGGCCCTTGTCGACGCCGGGCGATTGAGCCGCACCGTCGCGAAAGCCGCCGCCCTGCTGCGGGAAAACGCCGGAAAAGTGCTCGCGGCCAACGCCCTCGACCTGGAGGCGATGGACGCCGATTCACCCATGCGCGACCGCCTGCGGCTGACGGCGGAACGCATCGCCTCGATCGCCGCCGACATGGAATCCGTCGCCGGACTGCCCTCGCCGCAGGGCGAAACGATCGCCGAATGGACCCGTCCCAACGGCATGACCCTCCGCAAGGTCCGCGTACCGTTCGGCGTGGTCGGCATGGTCTGCGAAGCCCGCCCCAATGTCACGGCCGACATCTTCGCCCTCTGCGTCAAGACGGGCAACGCCTGCGTCCTGAAAGGGGGCAGCGACGCCCGCCACTCCAACGAGGCGATCGCGGCGCTGCTGCACGAAGCGCTCGGCGCCGAAGGCATCGACGAAAACACCTTCACGCTGCTCCCCGCGGGGCACGAAGCCGTGGGGGCGCTGCTTGGCGCCGTGGGCTATGTCGACGTAGTCATCCCGCGCGGCGGGGCGGGGCTGATCCGCTTCGTCCGCGAGAACGCCCGCATCCCGGTCATCGAAACGGGCGCCGGCATCGTCCACACCTATTTCGACATCGACGGCGACCTCGAAAAGGGGCGTGCCGTGGTCTGCAACGCCAAGACGCGCCGCGTGAGCGTCTGCAACGCCCTCGACTGCCTGGTCGTCCACCGCGGACGCCTCGCAGACCTGCCCGGGCTGTGCGCACCACTGGCCGGGGCGCATGTGACGGTCTACGCCGACGAAGAGGCTTTCGCCGCCCTCGACGGGCACTACCCCGCCGGGTTGCTGGAACATGCCGCCGAAGAGCATTTCGGCACCGAGTTCCTCGACTACAAACTGGCCGTGAGAACCGTCGCGTCGCTCGACGGGGCGCTGGCGCATATCGCCCGCTACTCGTCGCGCCACAGCGAGGCCATCGTCACCGAAAACAAGCAGGCCGCCACGCAGTTCACGCGCAGCGTCGACTCCGCCTGCGTCTACGTCAACGTCTCGACCGCCTTCACCGACGGCGGGCAGTTCGGCTTCGGCGCCGAAGTGGGTATCTCGACGCAGAAACTCCACGCCCGCGGCCCGATGGGGCTGCCCGAACTCACGACCTACAAGTATATCGTCTCGGGTGACGGACAAATCCGCCAACCTTAAACCCCGATACGACAAAAAACCTCGAAAAAACGGCAGGAAAAATAACAATCCGTAAGCATTTTTTCTGTAAATTTGCATATCCTTAAAATTTGGTGTATATTTAACTTATGATTCGTGAACTTCTGGCCGTAGGATGCGGCGGCGCTGCCGGCAGCATCGTCCGTTACCTGCTTTCCGGCGGGATAATGGCGGGGCAGACGCTGCTGGGATTCCCGGCGGGTACGTTCACGGTCAATGCCGCGGGTTCGCTGCTGATCGGCATTCTGCTCGAAGCTACCAGCTCCGAGACACTCGGATGGCTGCTCATCGTGGGTTTCTGCGGCGGGTTCACCACTTTTTCGACCTTTTCGGCCGACGCGGTGCGCCTGCTGCGTGCGGAATGTTACACGGCGGCGGCGGCCTACGTGGGGCTGAGCGTGGCAGTATGCATTGTTTTTGCAGCCGCCGGCATGTGGATAGGAACGACATTTAGAAATTAACTATAAAGAGAAATGGTAATTTTGGTATTGAACTGCGGCAGCTCGTCGATCAAGTATCAGGTGATCGACATGGAAGCCGCATCGAGCAAACTGCTCGCGAAAGGAATCGTGGAACGCATCGGCCTGCCGGAAGGCGACCTCACCCATAAGCCCGTCGGCAAAGAACCGTTCGAGCTGCACCGCCCCATCCCCGACCACACCACCGGCATCAAACTGGTGCTCGACGCGCTGACCGACCCCGCACACGGCGTCATCGGCTCGCTCGACGAGGTGAAGGCCGTCGGCCACCGCGTGGCGCACGGCGGAGAGTTCTTCCCCGAGAGCTGCATCGTGACCGAGGAGGTGAAATCCAAGATCCGTTCGCTGTTCGAAATCGCACCGCTGCACAACCCGGCCAACCTCGAAGGCGTGCTGTCGATCGAGAAAGTCCTGCCGGGCGTCCCGCAGGTCACCGTCTTCGACACCTCGTTCCACCAGACCATCCCGGCCGTAAACTACATGTACGCCCTGCCCCACGCCTATTACGACAAGTACCGCGTACGCAAGTACGGCTTCCACGGCACCAGCCACAAATACGTGGCACAGACCGGTGCCCGGCTCGCGGGCCTCGACTTCGAGAATTCGAAGATCATCACCTGCCACATCGGCAACGGCGCATCGGTCACGGCCGTGCTCAACGGCAAGTCCCATGACACGTCGATGGGCTTCTCGCCCGTGGACGGGCTGGTGATGGGTACCCGCTGCGGCAACGTCGACCCCAGCGCCATCACCTTCATCGGCGAAAAGGAGGGCATGTCCTACGCCGAGGAGAACGAGATGATGAACAAGAAATCGGGCGTTTTGGGGCTCACCGACCTTTCGAGCGACATGCGCGACATCGACCACGCCTACGACGAAGGGAACCCCCGCGCCATCCTCGCCCGCGACATGCACTACGGGCGCATCCGCAAATTCGTCGGGGAGTATGCCGCCGAAATGGGCGGCGTCGACCTGATCGTCTTCACGGGCGGCGTGGGCGAGAATTCGTGCGAGATGCGCGAGACGGTCTGCACGGGGCTCGAATTCATGGGCGTCGAGTTCGACCGCGCAGCCAACAAGGGCGCCCGCGGCGTGGACAAAATCCTTTCGAAACCCTCCTCACGGGTCAAGGTCGCCGTCATCGCCACCGATGAGGAACTGGTCATCGCCACCGACACGTACAATCTGGTAAAATAAATAAAAGCACAACACCACAATGATCCAACATCTTACAGAAATCGTCGACGAGGCGAGAAAAAGGGGTAAAAAACGGCTGGCCGTAGCCTACGGCCAGGATTCGCATACGCTGGAAGCCGTCTACGAAGCCTACAAGGAAGGTATCGTGGAGCCCACGCTGTTCGGTGAGAAGAAAGTCATCGAGCAGGTATGCGCCGAAAACGACATCGACATCAAGGCATTCAACATCGTCGACGAGGCCAGCGACGTGAAATGCGTGCAGCAGGCCGTGGCCGCCGTCGTGGCGGGCAACGCCGACGTGCTGATGAAGGGACTTGTCTCGACCGACAAGTACATGCGCGGCATCCTCAACAAGGAAGCCGGGTTGTTCCCCCCGAAGGGCGTGCTGAGCCACGTGTCGATCGTCGAGATGCCCTGCTACCACAAACTGCTGGTCATCTCCGACGTCGCGGTCATCCCGCTGCCCGACTTCAAACAGAAGATCAAGCAGATCGGCTACCTTGCAAAAGTCGCCAACCTGCTGGGCATCGAGACCCCCAAGATCGCCTGCATCGCCCCCTCCGAGCAGCTGCTCCCCAGCGTCATTTCATCGACCGAAGGCGCCCTACTGGCCAAAATGGGCGACCGCGGACAGCTGGGCAACGTCATCATCGACGGCCCCCTGTCGCTCGACGTAGCACTCTACAAGGATGTCGCCGAGCACAAGAAAGTCAAAGGTTCGTCCGTAGCGGGCGACCCCGACTGCCTGCTTTTCCCCAACCTGGAGTCGGCCAACGTCTTCTTCAAGTCGGTGACGCACCTCTGCGGAGGCGAACTGGCCGCCATGGTCGCAGGCACGAAGGTGCCCTGCGTACTGACCTCGCGCGGCGACACGAGCAAGACCAAACTCTACTCGATCGCACTGGCTTGCCTGGCCGTAAAACAATAGGCACACACCTACACCAACCTACCAACTACTAACCGGAACCGAATTTATGGGCTTCAAAATCTTAGCGATAAATCCCGGCTCTACGTCCACCAAGGTCGCTCTCTATGACGAGGAGCGGCCTTCGTTGGATCTGACCCTGCGCCACACGGCCGAACAGATCGCACGTTACGCCAACATCATCGACCAACTGGACTGGCGCCGGGAAATGATACTCACGGCGCTGTCCGAACACGGGTTCGACATCATGCAGCTGTCGGCCGTCATCGGACGCGGCGGGCTCGTACGCCCCATCCCGGCCGGCGTATACGAAGTCAACGAAGCCATGCGGCGCGACCTGACGAACGCCACGATGGAACACGCCTCGAACCTCGGGGGATTGCTGGCCGCCGAGATCGCCGCCATGGCGGGCGTCAAAGCCTACATCGCCGACCCGGTGGTCGTCGACGAGATGGAGGAGGTGGCACGCCTGAGCGGCCATCCCGACTGCCCGCGCAGGTCGATCTTCCACGCACTCAACCAGAAAGCCACGGCACGCCTGCACTGCGACCGCATCGGCATCGTCTACGAAAAGGCAAACCTCGTGGTCGCACACCTGGGCGGGGGCATCTCCGTCGCCGCGCACAAACAGGGACGTGTCGTCGACGTCAACAACGCGCTCGACGGCGACGGCCCCTTCGCACCCGAGCGGGCGGGCAGCCTGCCTGCGGGCGAATTCGCCGACCTATGCTTCTCGGGGCGTTACACGCGCCGCGAAGTCCAGAAAATGCTGGCCGGCCAAGGCGGGCTCGTCGCGCACCTGGGCACCAATTCCATGATGCAGGTCTCGGAGCGTATCGCGCAGGGCGACGAAAAAGCCCGGCTCGTGGCCGAGGCCATGTGCTACGGCATCTCGAAGCAGATCGGCGCCATGGCCGCCGCCATGTGCGGCCGGGTCGACGCCGTCATCCTCACCGGGGGCATCGCCCACAACGAGTTCGTCGTGCGGTACATCGAACAGCACTGCTCGTTCATCGCCCCCGTTTCAGTCTACCCCGGCGAGAACGAACTCGAATCGCTGGTCGCCAACGCACTGGTCGTCCTCCGCGGCACCATCGTCCCGAAGGTCTACGCCTGACGGGCAAAGGAGCTGCGCACGCGAGGGAGCCGCCCATGCGGCAGCGACCGCCAAGGCAGCAAGTCCCGGACACCGCATACGCCGTGCAAAACGGCGAACCGCACGTCAAACAGAAACCGGGCTGCAAAACGGAACCGCGCCGCAACAGAAACGTCCGCCGGATATTGATCCGGCGGACGTTTTTCCTGTGTATATCCGGCAGTGACGGCCAGCCCGGGCAGCCGGCCTATTTGCGGATGAACTGGCGCCTGGCCAGTGCGACCACCTCGCGGAAGGCTTCGAGCCGGAACAGTGCAGAAAGCAGGACGTAGCTGACCACGCCCGCGGCGACTTCGGCCAGCAACCGCAACAACGCATTGCCCGGCACCGCCAGCGCCGTAACCCGCACGAGAGCGTACATCGCCCCGGCCACGAGCAGCATCGGCAGCACCGTGCGCACGAAGCGTCCTGCGCCGAATGACGTGAAACGGGTCGTGGCGAAGAAGTTGATCGCCATCTCGCAGAAGGCGATCACCACCAGCCCCCAGATGACGGCCTGGACGCTGACCGGAATCGTCACGGCGAACACCACCGACATCATCACCTTCTTGGCGACCTCCAGTTTTACGATCAGCGCACCGCCGCTCTTGACTTTCAACACATTGTAGGCCACCACCCCCAGCGGGTAAAAAAGCCCGGCCAGGCATACCGCTTCGAAATAAGGCACCGTCGCCATCCACTCCCCTCCCAGGAAGACGGCGAACATGTCCTCGGCGATGGCCGACAGACCGAGCATCACGGGGAACATGGCATAGGCCACGACCATGACGATCTGCCGGTAACTTTCGGCCAGTTTCGGCGCGTCGTCCTTGATCTTGGCCAGCGCCGGGAATGTCACGCTCTGCACGGCCTGCATGGCCGAAGTCGCCGGCTGGTCTTTCAGCTTGACGGCCTGCTCGTACGAGCCGAGTGTCTCCTGCGGATAGAGTTTCCCGAGAAATATCTGGGGCACCTTGTTATAGAGGGTCGAGATGAAATCGGTAGCCAGCAGGCTGAAACTGTACGGCGCCATTTCGCGCAGCGGCCGCCGGCTGCACTTCCCGCAGGGACGCCAGTCGCTCAGCCACCACAGCAGCAAGGCCCGCACCGAGGCCTGCAATACGCGCTGCACCACGATGCACCAGATCCCGAACCCGGCCAATGCGAGGCCGATGGCCACCATCCCGGCGATGAACCACGAGGCGAAGGTGACCTTCGAGAGCAGTGCGAAGCGGAATGTCCGGACAAAAATCGTATTCTGGATCGCACATGCGGCGCTCAGCGGCAGTTGGAGGAAGAATACCGGTGCTATCCGCGTGATTTCCGGCATGTCGTAGAACCGCGCGATGCTCCCCGCCAGCGCTACCAGCACCCCGTAAAGCACGAGCGCAACCCCGACGTTGAAGGCGAAGACCGATTTGTAATCGTCGGCCGTAGGTGACCCCTTGCGGATCAGCGCCTGCGAAAAGCCGCTGTCGGCAATCACGATCGCCACGGCAAGGAAGGCCGTCGGGATCGCGATCACACCCATGATGGCGGGGTTCAGAAGCCGCAGGATCGTAAGGCTCACGGCCAGCTGGAGAAGCATCGTACCGACTTTCTCGGCCATGCTCCACGCCACGCCGCTGGCTACCTTATCCCTGAGCTGCCCGTCCACCGCCTAAGATTTTTGCGCGGCAACGATCTCTTCGTTACGCTTGCGGATATTGAGGATGTTGGCGATCTCGACGTACGACGCACCGCCGTCGGGGCCGAAACTGCCGCCCACGATTGCCAGCAGGTCTTGCCCGTCGAGCTTCTGGTGCTGTTCGATGACCTCCAGCGCGTCGATCAGGAAGTGGTACCTGTCCTTCAGCTCCTGGTTGCGCAGGATCGGCACCACGCCGTACGACAGGGCCAGGATACGCTGCGCATGCAGCTGATAGCATACGGCCATCACGGTTTTCTGCCCGCGGAATGCAGCCAGGTAACGGCCCGTACGGCCGGTCTTGGTGTCGAGCACCACATATTTTATCGGCAGGTTGGTCGAGGCACGCACGGCCGAACGTGCCAGCTGCGCCGTGATCTCGTGGTTCACCGAGACCATGTCCATGTCGATCATCGGTTTGAAATGCGTCTCGTCGCGTTCGATCTCGCGGGCGATGCGGGCCATCGTTTCCACCGATTCCACGGGAAAGTCGCCCATCGCCGTCTCGTCGCTCAGCATCACGGCGTCCACGCGCTCGTAAATGGCACTCGCCACGTCGCTCACCTCGGCGCGCGTCGGACGCGGGCTCTTGACCATCGAATAGAGCATCTGCGTGGCGATGATCACGGGACGCTTGGCGCAGATACACTTCTCGACGATACGCCGCTGCGTGTTGGGAATCACCTCGGCGGGAAGCTCCACGCCCAGGTCGCCGCGCGCCACCATGATGCCGTACGACGCTTCGATGATCTCGTCGATGTTGTCGAGCCCCTCGCGGTTCTCGATCTTCGAGATGATCTTGATCTTGCTGCCGTGGGCATCGAGGATGTCCTGCACGGCCTTGATATCCTTGGCGCTGCGCACGAACGAGTGTGCGATGAAATCCACGTCGTTCTTCACGGCCCACTCGATAAACCGGCGGTCTTTCTCCGTCACCGAAGGCAGGTTGATCGACACCGACGGCACGTTGACGCTCTTGCGCGAACGCATGGCGCCGCCCACGACGAATTCGCAGATCAGCTCCTCGGCGGTCTTTTCCACAACACGGATCTCCAGCTCGCCATCGGCGATGAGCATCCGCGCCCCGACGGGTATGTCATCCACGATGTTGGGGACGTTCATGTAAACCACCTTGCGGGTCGTCTTGTCGCTGCCGTCCGAGCCGCGCACGGCGACACGGTCGCCCGGCCGGAAATTGATGCTGTTGCCGTACTCGTCGGCGATCGTCGTGACACGGATTTCGGGGCCCTTCGTATCTATCATGATCGGGATAGCCGGGTTAACGCGGTGTACGGTCTCGACAATATGCGTAGCGCCCTCTTCCGAGACATGCGCCGAATTGACACGAACCACGTCCATACCGGCATCGAAAAGGTTTTTCACGAACTCTTCGGTGCAACGGAAATCCGACATTGTTGCGACGATCTTGGTTTTTTTCATTCTATACATAAAAGTATGATGCTAAAATATTAGTATTTCGACATTTCACGTTACGCCCGGTGTCCGCTCCTGCACACGCTCCGCGCGAACAGCCGGGGAGGGGCCTTCCGCACGCACTCCCTCCCCTACCGGGCCGGGGAATGGGGCGCTCCGGGAAGCCGGGGCTTACTCCCTGTCGTGGAGCAACAGGGCCTCGACGCCCAGCCGGTAGGAATCCAGCCCGAAACCCATGATCGAGCCCACGGCCACGGGAGCCAGGAGCGAGACGTGGCGGAACTCCTCGCGCGCGAGGATCGACGAAATGTGCACCTCGACGACCGGCACCGACACCGCCGACACCGCATCGCGCAGCGCCACCGACGTATGGGTATATCCGCCGGCATTGAGCACCACACCGTCGTAGGTGCCGTCGGCCTGCTGCACGGCGTCGATCAGCTCGCCTTCGAGGTTGGACTGGAAATAACCGAACCCGACGGCCGGATAGAGTGCTTCGAGCTCCCCGAAAAAGGTTTCGAAAGTCCGGGTGCCGTAGACCCCGGTATCGCGCCGCCCCTGCAAATTGAGGTTCGGGCCGTTGAGAATCAATATCTTCATCTTCGAGACTGTTTGACACGCACGGCACACCCGGGCGCAATCCGCAGGCAAAGATAGTGATTTTAAAGAATTTTTAATACCTTTGTTCGACATCGCCCGTTAAATAATGATTTCAAACGCCGCCCACGCCCCTGCCGCGGTTCGCACAGGCTTCGTTCCCGTCCCCAGGCGGGGACTCCGCCCCCGGGGCGGCAGCCGCACGTGAAAAACCCGAAAACCCGCACCGGCCGGCGGGGCGCCGCGGCCGGACACACCCGAGAACCATGACCGAATTCGGATTCATAGACCACATAAAAGAACTCTTCGCCGCCCTGCCCGACAACGGGTTCGAAGGGATCGGCGACGATTGCGCCGTGCTCCCCGTCGGGGAGGGCGAATCGCTGGTCTTCACGACCGACATGCTCGCCGAAGGCGTCCATTTCCTGCGTTCCGCAACTTCGCCCCGCGAACTGGGGCGCAAATCCCTTGCCGTAAACCTGAGCGACGTCGCTTCGATGGGCGCCCGCCCGGTGGCCACCCTGCTGTCGCTGTCGCTCCCGACCGACACGGCCGGCACATGGGCCGAAGAGTTCATGCTCGGCTACCGGGAACTCTCCGAAGCGTTCGGCGTCACGCTCGCCGGGGGCGACACGACCCGCTCGGCGGCAGGCATCACGATCAATGTCACGGCCATCGGCCGCATCGCCGACGCACACATCAAGCGCCGCAGCGGGGCACGCCCCGGCGACGCGATACTCGTCGCCGGAGAACTCGGACTTTCGGGCGCCGGACTGCATGACATCCTCGCCGGACGCTACGACACCCCCGCCGCCGCAGCCCACCGCAACCCGCAGCCCCAGGTAGCCGAAGGCATCTGGCTCGGTGCACGCTCCGAAGTACACGCCATGATGGACCTCTCGGACGGGCTGGCCTCGGATATCCGCCACATCATGGAGCGCTCGGGGGTAGGCGCCGCGATCGACATCGGCCGTATCCCCCTCGCCCAAGGGGCAGACGTCGAAACAGCCGCCTGCGGGGGCGAGGATTACAAGCTCCTGCTCACGGCCGACGCGGCGGCCGCCGACAGGCTCGCCGCCGATTTCCGCGCACGCTTCGGCACGCCGCTCCACCCCGTCGGCCGCATCACGGGCAGCGGCAAATTGGAGTGGCTCGAAAACGGCCGGCCCCGGGCCCTGGACTGGCACGGGTTCACGCATTACTGACCGGGTGTTGGCAACGGCCACCACCCCGGATTTACCGGGCAGGCGGAAAACGGCCGCATCCCGCCCTTGTTATTAATATTTAATTATCTATATTACTCAGGACTATGCCTGCATTTTCTTAAATGTGTCTGAATCAACTACAACGATCTTACCGTAAAAGGCTAATCTTGCACCGATAGTCGTCCACGAACCCGAAGACGCACCATAAGCAAGAGCCACGAAGACC
>OGIH01001748.1_pt1 | contig 10792 bp, 6 predicted proteins | sample 1571721 | NCBI WGS metagenome assembly OGIH01 (sample SAMEA2582068, study PRJEB24529) | metagenome | biome: Human gut stool | place: China | collected 2011
GTTTCTGTCTTTGAATCACAAGTCGGTATGCTTTACCCTTCCACTTCTCAACAAGAATAGAGTTCAATTCGAACTCAATGCCATTGATTTCCTCAGTCTTCCAGCCTCTAAGAGCAAAGATGTCATTGTAGAGCGAACTGCAGCGGTTTGCGCGGATATAGAAGGATTTGCTGTGTTTCTCTATTTCCTCCACGATTTCCTCGGAACATGATCCACAATCAGCTCTGAAACGATTGATTGTAAGTCCGTTCTGCTCAAATCTCTCAAAGAATCTCTTCAGCGTGTCCTTCTGATGAAAACGAACGTTGGTGTTACCATCGCTATTCTCAATGCCAACAATCAAGTCGTCAATAACCGCCACGCCAGGGCGATAACCAAGGAACTTCTTGTATGTAGGCTTTGCATCATACTTCTCAGTCTCTATGAACTGATGGTCGAAATCAACATCATACATCTCGCCCTCTTTCAGTTGGCCGGATGCAAACATACAATTGAGCAGTAAGGTATTGAGTGTGTCAGCCGTGTTGAAATCGTAGTTCTTACCCGTATCTGATGTGTATGAGATGTTTCCTTGCGTCAGTTCCTTTATCGCTCTGAGGATAGTATCAGAACTACAAGTACGAAGTGTCGGATGGAGCGAGAGATGGTTCATCAAATGAGTAGTGACATCCTCAATGCATGAGCCACCACAGAAGTAGATACTCATGAGGGAACGGACGATTTCACTGTACTGATAACCGAACGAGCTACACCTTAGACCGAGTGTCGAGTCGATTACAGATGACAATGTGGAGTCAAATTGCTCCATGATTGAAAATATTCCTCCAAAAGGAGTGAGCTTCTCGGATTTTATTTGTATTTTTGCCATGTCATATTAGAGTTTTGCTTGTTTTCTTTTTGCAACACTAAGATAAGTGAAAATTCTGACATGGCAAAATCCTGGGCAACTTTTTGTTGCTCAGGTACTTAAAAAAAATATTTTATAATAGTGTTGCGGAATTAAGGGTAAATTTCTCCGGAAAGGAATCTTTAATTGTACAATCCAATAAGAAACTGAAAGACCCGAGTCTTTTATGGGAAGAAATTTTCCCGCAGTTTACGGAACAGATAAGAAAAGAGGTAGGAGGCAATTTGGTTGAAACACTCACTTGTAATTTCTCTACAACGACCTCTTTGGAAAAGACTGTTTCTGAAATAACAATAATGGAAACGGTAAAATCATACTTCGAGTTTATCACCATAATGATTGTTTGCGGTATTCCGGAAATCACGCTTGAAGGGACACCACAAGACTGGGAAAAAGTTTTAAATAAAGCCAGAGGACTAAAAGAATATAAACTCGAATGGTGGATTTCACAACTTGAACCTCTTTTGGAGGAGTTTGTGAAGGCATCAAAGGGAACAGTAAACCAAGAGTTTTGGCGCAATATGTTTAAATGTCATTCGCCAAAGTCATGCGGAGCTCCCGAGACTTTTGATGGATGGATCATTAAATTCTTTCCTTACGACAATGAGGGGAAAAGAAATAATCTAAAACAGATTGTGGGGCGTAAAAAGCTTCCGAGCGAGATAGTAAAAGTTGATTTAAAGTATATTGAAGCATACAATGACACCGTAATTGAAACACCACTGGAGTTGTGGTCCGGTTTCATCGGACTCAAACAAAACAATGAGAATTTTGCACTGAGACCACAAATTGGCTGGATGGTCAAAAAGAAAAACACAGACAACACCGGACTCATAAACAGATTGAAAGCCGATGCCAAAGGCAGGGGTATCAACCTTAGAGTGAAAGAGTTCCCTTCCGTCCTGCTGAAACTTGAAGAAATAAAACAGTTGGAGCTTACCTTTATTAATGAAATTGATATACCGGACGAACTGTCAAAAGTGAAAATCGAAAGGTTGAAGCTATCCGGCAGAATTACTAAAGAAGAGATGCAACGTATCAAAACTTTATTTCCCAATACCGACATTAAGATAAACGGAAGTAGAATATAACAAAAATATTACCGAGTAATTCACAGAAACATAAAAGAAATAATCAGGATTTCATATAAATAAAAAATAGGGGCTGAATTCTGCATTGAGAATTCAGCCCCCGCTATTTAATCTACCTAGAAAACAAACCTATATTTATTCAAGCCGAACCCTCATATCTACTACCGTCGGCTCTACAAAAGACTGACTACCACCGGTTTCACCACGCAAACCATTATTGGAAGTTGCGTCATTATGATTCGGCGACTGGTCGAGCACATACCACACGCCGTCCCGTTGTTCGATGTCTTCTCCATTCAGCTTCCAGTAACCGACCAGACCATCTGAACCAGAATCGACAAACATCATATTTTCACGAATCTGATTCGCAGTACGGGCTACCGACCATAAACGGACTTCACTCATAAATCCGTTCCATTTACGGTATCTGTCATAGTCATAAGCATAACCGATACAGAAACGTTCGTTCAAGTCGAATGTCAGTGAGCCTACCGTCTTTTCTGCTATTTTCTCTCCATTGAGATAGAGAGTAGACATTCCCGCAGAAGCATCGTAAGTGAACGCTACATGATACCACTGATTCAACAGGAATATGGATACATCGGGCATCTGAAGTGCAACACTTCCGGCCATTTGAAGCTCGTTGTCAGGATGATTCAAGTCACCGGTACGCATAATCAAAGTACCTTCATTGCCCATAATGGTGCCCAGATTCTTCCAACGTTCGGCATAAACCAATGCTTCATAGGTGACAGAACCCATTGTTTTATAAGCAGTCGGCAGACGTACATCAAGCCAGCCCGGATTGATACGGTATACTTTATCAATAATAATTGGTTTCCTTACTACAATATAGGTAACGCTCGAACTGCTTATCTTTTCAATGTCCGTACTGTTCACTATTACAGGCAGAATATACGTTACCCCGTCTTCCCCCTTGGTAATGTTCTTTACCGACAATCCGCAGGGATCAGCATACAGTTCGCCTGCTTTAATGGTCGAAGAAGTTCCTGTCATTTCATAGTTATCAGTCGCCAGAAGCTGTCCGGTCGTCCCGTGTTTATGATTGTAGTCATCCACAAGGTCCTGCCCTCCTACCTGATAGTTCACATTTACATTACTCTTTACCATAGTTGACAATCGCGACACCAATTCACACTCGTAGGTATCCGCTTCAACTTCCACTCTTATCACATTACTTTCAAAGTAAAGTTTCGGCTCCAACAGATCGCTTTCGCTGTCGTTGCAACCCACACTAGAGAAAGACAATGCAACTAGTGCACCTGCATATAAGATTTTGATACGTTTCATTGCTGTTCTGTATTTTCATTAGATTGATTGTCCATATATTCCTGATAAGCCTGCAGATTGATCTGTATAGCATGACGCACAAAATTGTAATCACGGGCATTATCATAGTCATTATCAAGTCGGAAAGCACCGACGCCACCTTTCGGACCATTGGCATGGTTATAAGCAGCCTGAGTCAAAAGTACACCACCGGTAGTCCAGGATGACTCAAAGTTCTCGGTAAAGATGTGCTTACGATAGTCGTAATATTCTCCACACCAGCTTTGCAAGGTACTCACTCTTCGGTCGAGATTGGAGTCGCCATACGCCTGAGTGATGAAATAGTCAAAATAAGGAGCAGATTCTTTGTTAGAGTTCCATATTTCACCGTCAATCATAAAATAGTAATACTTACCATTCGGACGCTCGGTTGCCATCGGACCAAAGTATTTTCCTATCTCTTCTACCAGATAATGCAGAAACTCACCACGCGGGCCACCTCTACGGTCTTTCAGACTGCCTACATATCTTCCGCCGTCACCACCGTTATCGGGTTCCCAGTCAATGTCCAGACCATCATAATCAGTCGCAACAATCGTGTCTACCAATGCTTTGGCATAACGTTGAATGGCTGCGATATGGTCTTCAGCACCTTTCTCTCCACTGGTAAATCCCCAATAAGCTTCTGTTGCCTTATTGACCAGTTCCGTGATTTCCTCACTGGAAGCATTCGGGTTTTCCGCCTGTACTTTTTCTGAAACGGAAGCAGGCGTAATACCAGTTCCAATATTATGCAGAATGTAACAAACCGTGATCTTACCGCCTTTCTTCTTTTGGAAAATCTCCTTATCAGCCAGTTTCGCTTCATTCAAGCCGAATGGACCACTCCACATCGATACCATGTCGATGCTGTCCGGCAAAGAAGCCAAATATCCTTTACGAATAGGTCCCTCGGGAGACCAGTTGCTGAACCATCCGAAGAAAATAGGACGTCCGTAACCCTGACTGGTTGCCTTCCATGCACGAAGATCGGCATAATACTGTGCACTTTCTTCATTGTCCATCGTGTTGTAACCGCCGATATGTTCAAAGTCCTTGCTCTCTATATCGACACACGACGCAATCATTATCCCTATAACAGGAAGTATATATAATAATCGTCTTAACATTTTCATATGAATCATAGTTTAATAGATTTTATTTTTACAATCCCACCACAACTGAGTAGTTGCTTTGTCTTTATCAAGACCGCCCAAGAGCTTCAATGCTTCTTCATAATTGGCTCTATCCTCTGCCGACTGATAGAAACTTACAGGATACACCATACGACGAATACCACCTTCACGAGTAACGCCCTGTCCGCGGTTGGTCTGCACCTGATTCAGTTTCGGATAACCGGTTCTTCTCCACTCAGTCCATGCTTCGTGACCGTTCGGATACAATGCAATCCACTTTTGGATCATGATCTTCTCCAGTTTTTGTTCCGTTCCACCGCTGAATGCGGGTGTTGCAGTAGTAGGAGCCGCAGCATTGTAACTGTAATAGGAGGCTCTCATATTATGGGCAATCGGAGTCAATCCGGAAGCCAGATAGTCGTCTACAGACGAACTGATACCATTTTCATCAAATGACGTGGCAACTCCTTGTTCGTACAGTGCTTCCGCATCACCAAATTCGCTTCCCCATCTCAACGCAGCCTCAGCTCTCAGGAAATAAACTTCGGAAGCACGCATCCAGTAAGTCGGAGTATTCGAGGTAATATTGGGCTTGGAGAAATCGGTATAAATCGTATTCTGCTGATTGGCATTGCCGGGAGGCACCGCCTGATAGTTTTTTCCATCAAAAGCCGCTACCGCATACGCACTGGGAGAAGCTTCAAAATAAGCACTCAAACGCGGGTCCTGATAGCCCAACAAATAAGAAAACATGGAAGAGCCCATGCGGCACTCATTGTATTGATTGGCCAGCCAATCGATGTTGTTACGAAATACCATTCCGGCTCCGGTGCTCATCTGTGCCTCGTCCGATTTGGAAGTCATCACTCCAAACGGATGATTCAAAGCCTGACGGGCATATTTCTGTGCAGTCGTTTCGTCAGCATAACTGATACGCATTGCCAAACGCAACATCAGTGAATTGGCGTATTTCACCCATTTTCTCGTATCACCGGCATATACGGCATCATAATCGGCAACAATAGTTGCCCCTTGTTCCGCTCTCACTGTCAAGGCTTCGATAGCGGCCGTCAGATCGGCAAACATGGCATTGAATGCAACTTGCTCGCTGTCGAAAGGTATCACCAGTGCAGGTTCTCCTGCATGGGTGTAAGGAATGGGACCGAAAGACTCAAGCGTTTTGTGCCAAGCAGATATTTTCAGAATCTGAGCCAAAGCAAAGATTTCCGGTGTTTCGTTCTTTTCGGATTCTTGTTTTATCTTCTTCCAAGAAGACAGCAGTGTCGTATATGAGTTGGTATAGGTAGCCGCCACCCAATTGTCCTGTAAGTAATAGGTAGTATTGTTGCTACCGCTATACCAGTTATTATTCTGTCCGAAAAATCCGCTCCACGAATCGGCTGACAGATTGTATGCAACCTGATACTGGTTGATGGCCTCCGTATCGTCAGCCTGAGTTCCTACGGTGATTACAGCTCTTTGCATCGCCATAACAGCACCTCCGACAGCAACACCATCTCTTATACCCATTTCGTCGGTCATCTCGAACGGATTGGTGTTTAACTCTTCGAAGTCACAAGCAGTAAAGAGCGACAAAACGCAAATTCCTGCTAATAGTTTATATTGATTTATCTTTTTCATGGGTCAGTTATAATTTAAATTTAATACCGAAACCGAAACTTCTCACACTCGGCTGCATAAAATAGTCATTACCTTGACCGTAAGTTCCTACGGACGGAGTCAGTTCCGGATCGTGCGGAGCTTTGCTATAGAGCATCCAGGGGTTATTGGCAATGAATGACAAAGTAACATCTTTCAGCACATTCTTAAACCAAAGGTCGGGGAACCTGTAACTCAAAGTCAGCTCTTGCAGACGGATATTGGTTGCACTATACACATAATATCCGGAAGTGGTATAGTCACCCGTACCTATCAGCTGATAATACGATTGTGCATCCACTCTCCCTTGTCCGGGCAGTAAGACACCGCCTGCATCGCGTGCTTCGGCAGATGCTTTGGATACTCCGAAGCGATCGAGAATAGCTTGGGTAGAGGAAGTTACCACACCACCAAAACGTCCGTTAATCAGGAAGCTGAGTCCGAATCCTTTGTATGACAGCGAGTTGCTCCATCCCAGATTAAAGTCCGGTGACGTCTTGCCCAAGAAAACGGGTTCACCTTGTTCGAGTCCGTACGAACCGTCTTGTTTGATTTCAACATACCCCTGACTGTCTTTCTTCAGGAAAGTATTGGCATATATATCGTTGATGCTGCCGCCGACTTTTAATATAACGCGTCCATTGTCTTTCCTTACTTCCGGCACGTTGATAGGCTCGGGACTCATGTCGGTACGATAGTTTTCCACCATTTCTTTGATTTCGTTGACATTGCGCGAGAAGGTCAGATTGGAGGAGAAGCTAAAGTCTCCGAAGCTGTCTCTGTATCCCAACGATGCTTCCCAACCGTGATTTTGTACATTACCAGCCTGCAAATAGATTTGTTTGTAACCCGAAAATTCCGGCAAATCGCCAATAAAGGTCTGATTGTACGTATTTGATTTATAGTAAGTAACTTCGGCACTCAGTTTATTCCATAAACGTACACTCAATCCCAATTCATAAGAACGGGTACGTTCTGCCTTGAAATCAGTAAAAGGATAGATGCCCGTGGGAGCCAGTGCACCACCGATAATCGGAGTGGTCACAGTTCCCGGAGTAAGTCCCGACTGTGATACCGGAGAACCGACTTCCGTATAAGACCCGCGTACCTTTAAATAGGAAATGAACTCGGGCAGTTTCACCATTTCAGAGATAATACCGGACAGACCTACCGAGGGATAGAAAAAGGATTCTTCGCTGGTGTTTACCAACCGGGAGTTCCAGTCATTACGACCTGTCAATGTAAGATAAAGCATACTTCTCCAGCCCAGTTCGACGTTGGCAAAGATAGCGTGATTACGTACGCGACTGTCACCTCCGTCTTCCGAGATACGACCGTTGGAAGGGTCGATGTTGCTGGCGGCAAACAGGTTTGTTACTCCGAGCAAGGTTCCTTTGTAGCCTCTTGCCAGCGACCAGTAGTTAGAGTAGCTATAACCCAAGTTGGCAGAAATATTAAAATCGTTGAACTGCTTGTTGATATTCAACATAAAGTCGGCATACTCCTGACGGTCTTTGTAATTGCTGTAATCATACAGACCTTTCTTTCCTTCAGCAAATTTCTGATCGGAAGTAGCATAAACCTTACGTTCAAACTGAACATGAGTATCGTCCATACGATAACGTCCGGCAAGATTCATCCAGTCGGTGATCTTATAGCTCAGACCTACATTAAACATATAACGGCTCTTCTCGTTCGTTGCGATGTTGCGGTAAGCAGTCCAGTAGGGATTCTGCGAACCATAGGTTGCATCGGCAATCGGCCAATACTGTATCGGAATATTGCGGCTCTGGTCATAACGCTCGAAAGTCTTGATATCTTCGAAGTCTTCTCCACGGGGGAAAAGGTAGGCAGAAATCACCGGATTCCAGTATTGTCCCTGCGATACCATGTTTTTATCTTCCTGTTTCACATAGGACGCGCCTAAATCCAACTGCAATTTATCATCCAGAAAAGTAGCTGTATTGCGAATGGTGAAGTTCAGACGGTCATAAGAATTGTTGGGAACAATACCTTTTGAATTGGTGGATGAAACCGAAGCAAAAGTTTGATTCTGCTTTGTACCGGTAGACAAGGTCAACGAGTTGATAAAGTTGGTTCCGGTGTTGAAGAAATCACTCTTGGGATCATACGAATTCGGACGGGCCAGTTTGTCACCCCAGCTTTCGAACATACCTTCTTTATTTCCATACGTGTTCTGGAATTCGGGCATCATGTACGCTTTGCTGAATTCGGATGAAGAAGAAAATGATATCTGTAATTTACCTTCCTGCCCTTTCTTAGTAGTAATCAGAACGACACCATTTGCCGCACTACTACCATACAAAGCAGCCGCCGAAGGTCCGCTCAGAATAGAGATACTCTCGATATCTTCCGGATTGAAATCAGCAATACCTTCCGTTCCGGCTTTGCCTTCACCCATGATACCACTATCTGTGTTTCCCATATTAGTATTAAACAAAGGGATACCGTCTACTACGTACAGTGCATTGTTGTCGCCTTCGATAGATTTAGCGCCACGCATAACGACACGCGTCGCACCACCGACACCACTACCACTCTTGTTGATACTTACACCGGCTATCTTACCATTCAGTGAATTGATGAAGTTGGCGTCTTTAATGCCGGTTATATCCTCGCTTTTTATCTGCTGCACATTGTAAGACAGCGCCTTTTCTGCCCGCTTGATACCCAATGCCGTCACGACCACTTCGTCCAGCACTTCCGTATCTTGTTTCATTGTAATCGGGTAAAAGTCCTTATTGGAAACAGCAATCAGTTGAGTTGCATATCCTATATAAGATATTTTCAAACGGGCATTACCGGGACTTTTAATCGAAAAGTTTCCGTCAAAGTCTGTAATCGTCCCTGTAGAACTGCCGTCCACAGAGATATTTACTCCGATCAGGGGTTCACCATTCTCATCGGTTACTTTCCCTTTGATATCTTTGACAGATTGTGCAGCTGCCGGTTTCTTCTCCGTAACTATAATATAATTACCTTGAATCTGATAAGAGAAACCTGTTCCTTTCAAGATTGCATCGAGCGCAGTAGTCACCGATACGTCTTCCAAGTTAAGATCGGCAATTTTCTTTCCTTTCAATTCGGAATCACTATAATTTATAGACATCTTCGACTGTCTTTCCACAGTTTTCAATGCATCTACTACAGTGATATCTTTCTGCTGGATAGTAATTTTACTATCACTTTGAGCAAAAGTAAGGGTCTGCATCAATAATAGACCTAAAAAAATGAGAAAGACTCGCTTTTGAACAACATTATCTGCTCTTTTTTCGTAAATTTGTAGCATCTTTTTAGTATTAGTTAATTGGTTATTATTCTATGATCAATTGAAATAGCGTCGAGATACGCTAATATTAGAAGGACAATGATTTCACATCCGGGAGAAACGGCCATTTCTTCCGGATACTTTTTTGCATAGTACATTAAGTTAAAAAAGGTTCAACAATCGTTTTTCTATATTTTATCAGTTATATAGCATTTATTCCCCTTAATTATATATTTCACATCCCCTGCCACCTGTGTTATTATCTTCATCACCTCTTCCAAAGTGGCTTGCTGTTGGAAACGGAAACTATACGATTTATTGTTCAGGCTGTGAAGGCTATAAACAAAGGTATAGGGAAATTTGCGTTCGAGACTCGTAAAAATCTCATCGAGATGCATATCACTGAAAACCAGCTCTCCACGCTGCCAGGCAGTCACATCCTCTATCCGAGGCGATTGGAGGCTACGTTTCCGGGTCTGTTTATTATACGTTATCTGCTCATTGGGTTTAAGTATTACATTAGATATCAGATTATTAAATTCTACCTTCACACTACCTTCCAGCAGAGTTGCAATCAGTTCATTGTTCTCCGGATAGGCATTCACGTTAAACTCTGTACCTAAAGCTGTTATTTGAAAATCATTGGCTTTCACTATAAAAGGATGTTTTTCATCCGGCTTTACCTGGAAATTTGCTTCGCCAATCAAATATACACTTCTGGTCTTACCGGCAAACTGCTCCGGGTACAGTAAGGTGCTTCTCGAATTTAGCATCACCCGGGTACCATCGGGCAATGTAAGTTCACGTATTTCCGCCGTTGGTATGAAACATTCTACCAAGTCTTTTTGCGGTTTGTCTTTCTCCAACATCAGATAGATAGAAACAGACGATACTGCCAACAGGAAAATAGCTGCTGCTCTCCATATAAGTAACTGATACTTTTTACCGGAACCGACAGACTGCATTCCCAGATTTTGTTGCATCCGTAATATGGACTGTTGCATTCCGCGAGGTACTTTCTGTTCTCCCGCTTGTTGCCACAACGTGTGAAGTGCTTCTTTTTTTTCTTCCGCATGATTGTCGTCAGCCAACCATCGCTGCACTTTTCTACGCGTAGCCAATGAATACTCATTATGCCCGAATAACTCTATGATCTGTTGAATATAGTTTTTCATCATTAATTTCTTCCTTTATACACTAAATACAACTAAAAGAAAAACACTACTTAAAGGAAAATAGAAAAAATAAAAATAGAAGCACTTTTTTTAGTTCTATCAGTGCTAAATACACCTGGTGCTCTACCGTACGGATGGAAACATTAAGCTTTTCTGCGATTTCTTTATAACTTAATCCCTTAAAACGACTCAGCTCGAATATTAAC
>OGIH01001755.1_pt1 | contig 10765 bp, 8 predicted proteins | sample 1571721 | NCBI WGS metagenome assembly OGIH01 (sample SAMEA2582068, study PRJEB24529) | metagenome | biome: Human gut stool | place: China | collected 2011
GACGTAGCCCGCCGCCAGGGCGTAGACCACCAGCCCGGCGGCGGTGCGGATGCCGAGCTTCTCCATGATGTTGCGACGGTGGGAGATCACGGTCGTCAGGCCGATTCCCAGCCGGTCGGCGACCTGCTTGTTGATCAGTCCGCCGGCGATGAGCGTCAGCACTTCGGCCTCGCGCTCCGTGAGCGGCTGCGCAGCCTGCGGCTGGACGGGCAGAGCGTGTTCCGGTCGGCGGACGCTGTGTTGCAGTCGCATGAGCGAGCGCACGAAACGCTCCTCGTCGGTCTGCACGTCGATGCAGTGTACCCCGGCGGGCGTCTGTCCGTTGGCGAGGAGGATGGTTCTGTGGCTGCGGGCGCGGAAGAAGGCGTTGTGCGCCGCGAAGAGCTGCGCCGTGACGAAATAATGGATGAACCGCTCCGGATCGGCCTCCGCAAATTCCTGAAAGTTGCCGAACAGTTCCACGTCGGCGGCCGGGGCCGCTTTTTCGAGGATGGAGCGCAGCCCCACGCCTACGAGAACGTTGGCGGTCAGGATGGCTATGACGGGGCGCTGCTGCATCATTCGTGGTGGTAGGGTTCGTTGTTGAGGATGGTGAAGGCCCGGTAGATCTGTTCGGCGAAGATGGCCCGCACGATCTGGTGGGAGAAGGTCATGCGCGAGAGCGACAGCCTGCCGTCGGCGCGTGCGTAAACTTCGTCCGAGAAGCCGTAGGGACCGCCGATGACCAGTACCAGGCGTTTCACGCCGCTGTTCATCCGTTTCTGAAGCCAGTAGGCGAATTCCACCGAGCGCATCTCCTCGCCCCGCTCGTCGAGCAGTACGACGTAGTCGCCGTCCGTTGTCTGGCGCAGGATGGCCTCGCCTTCGGCCGTACGCTGTTGTTTTACCGTGAGGTTCCTGGTGTTTCGGACGTCGGGCAGGGCCGTGACCGCGAACTTGCAGTAAAAATTCACACGCCGGGCGTACATCTCGACCAGCGCTGCGACCTCCTTCGAATCGGTTTTACCTATGACGATCAGTTCGACGGTCATTGCCTACAAATCCGAATTCCACTCGCCGTCGGCATCCGCACAGATCACCGGGCGCGACTTCTCCACCGACTTGAGCCACTCATAGGCTTTGTACATGTTGTATCCGTTGCCCGATTCGCCGCCCAGCGCGAATGCGATGACGCACGAATGGTTGCGCGAACGGTAGTACATCGCCTTCACGCGTTCGAGGTATTCGTCCGCCAGCGACGGGTCGTTCGACGGCGTGCCGCCGACCTTCCGGTCGTCACGCTTTTCGGGTGCGTTGATGTTGGCGCAGTCGATGACATAGAGCCCCAGCTCGTCGCACAGGTCATAGAACCACCCCGGCTGCGGATAGTCGGGGCATATCGTATTATTGCCCTTGGCCTTGAGCGTTTTCAGCTCCGCGAGGGTCGTCTTGCGGTCGGCAGCGGCGTTGTACCTGGCCTTGACCAGTTTCAGCTCCTTGTCGAAGCGCGTGAGGCGCCCGTCGACGAGCTCCGTCTTGCCGAAGCCGATCTTCAGCGGCATGTATTCGCGGTAAGCCCCGTCGCGGCGCGTGAAGAGCATCACCTTGTAGAGCGGCGGGTTCTTGGCGCCCGGCTCCCACTTGTTGGCGTTGGTGCCGTAGATGAAGGGCGTGAAGCGCACGGTGTCGGTCGAACGTCCGGGAATCGTGACCTCCTGCATGTTGAACTCGAGCAGCTTGCCCTGCGGCGAGTAGATGTCGTAGCCTACGGTCACGGGTTCGTCGTAGTTGAAACCGTTCTGCGCGACGATCGCCAGCTCCAGCACGCCGAATCTGCGTGTCGAGTCGGGCACGAGCGCGATCTCGAAATCGCGGATCGAACGTTTGGTCTGCGTGTAAAGGTAACAGTTCTCGAAAGCCTTGCGCGAGGCGGGGACGGCGTTGATCCGGTCGGCGGCACTGCGGCGCAGCGTCAGCGCGATGGCGTTCTTGCCTTCGCGGATGTAGGGCGTCAATGCGAATTCGGCGGGCGTCGAAGGGTCTTCGACTTCGGCCACCTTGCTGTCGTTGACCGTGAGGGTGTAGGCCGTGCCTATGTTTTCCAGATGCAGGTAGACGACCCCGTCCGTCCACACGTAGGGTATTTCGACCACCTGCCCGACGGCAACCGCGTCGCCCGATGCGGCGAACGGTTCGGGCGTGTAGGCCATATATGCGTCGGCGCCCGCTAAGTTGCGGGCATCGGCGTCATGGCGCTTGTCGTAGGGAATGACCTCCGTGCGGTAAATGCGGCCCCCTTCGACGGGGCGGAGCGCTACCGGGGTTTCGGGTTCGGGGATCAGCAGGTCGTATGCCTCCTGCGCCCGGGCGCCTGCGGCGCAGAGGATGGCCGCCGTCAGCAGTATCGTACGTTTCATGCGTGTGTTCTTAATATAGGTTAGGCAAAGGTACTTTTTTTTTGCCAAATCGCAAATAATGGGTATCTTTGTAAGATGGAAAAAGAGCCGTTAAAGGCATAGATAAAATTGATCATATGAAAACGCAGAGAATCGTAGAAATTCTGAAGTCGGGCGTCGTGGACACCGACATTGTCGTCAAGGGATGGGTGCGCACCAAGCGCGGAAACAAGAACGTGGCGTTCATCGCCCTGAACGACGGATCGTGCGTTGCGAACATACAGGTGGTCGTCGATCTTTCGAAATTCGGCGAAGAAGAGCTCAAACCCATCACTACGGGTGCCTGCATCCGCGTCGACGGACGGCTCGTGGAGTCGCTCGGGTCAGGGCAGCGGGTCGAGGTGCAGGCCGCGAAGATCGAGGTGTACGGCACGGCCGACCCCGAAACCTATCCCCTCCAGAAGAAGGGGCACTCGCTGGAGTTCCTGCGCGAAATCGCCTACCTGCGTCCGCGAACCAATACCTTCGGTGCCGTGTTGCGCATCCGCCACGCCATGGCGTATGCCATCCACGAGTATTTCAACAAACAGGGCTTCTATTATTTCCATACGCCGCTCATCACGGCTTCGGACTGCGAGGGCGCGGGCGCCATGTTCCAGGTGACGACCCTCGACCTGAACGATGTCCCCAAGACCGATGAGGGCAAGGTCGACTATGCGCAGGATTTCTTCGGCAAGTCGTGCAACCTGACCGTCTCGGGCCAGCTCGAAGGCGAACTGGGGGCCCTGTCGCTGGGACGTATCTATACGTTCGGCCCCACGTTCCGCGCCGAGAACTCGAACACCCCGCGCCATGCGTCGGAGTTCTGGATGATCGAGCCCGAGGCTGCCTTCTACGAACTGGAGGACAACATGGAACTGGCCGAGGATTTCCTCAAGTATCTGATCCAATATGCGCTGGACAACTGTGCCGAAGACCTCGAGTTCATGAACAAGATGTGGGACAAGGGTTTGCTGGAACGTCTGAACTTCGTGCTGCACAACGATTTCAAGCGCCTCGACTACACCGAGGGCGTCGAGATACTGAAGGCTTCGGGCCGCAAGTTCGAATTCCCCTGCGACTGGGGGTGCGACCTGCAGTCCGAGCACGAGCGTTACCTCGTGGAGGAGCATTTCAAGCGCCCGGTCATCCTGATCAACTACCCCAAGGATATCAAGGCCTTCTACATGAAGCAGAACGACGACGGCAAGACGGTACGCGCCATGGACGTATTATTCCCCGGAATCGGCGAAATCATCGGCGGTTCGGAGCGCGAGGCCGATTATGGCAAGCTTCGTGCAAGGGTGCGGGAGCTCGGTATGAACGAACGGGAACTCTGGTGGTATCTCGATACCCGCCGCTGGGGTTCGGCCCCGCACTCGGGCTTCGGCCTGGGCTTCGACCGGTTGCTGCTTTTCGTGACGGGCATGACCAACATCCGTGACGTGCAGCCTTTCCCGCGCACGCCGAAGAACGCCGAGTTTTAAAACCACCTGGGAAGGCTGTTTCGTACCGGCTGCATAACCCGAACTCGAGCATTTTCCTGTCCGGGCTGTGCGGCGCAAGTCCCGAAATCCCGCTTTTCCATACGATTTTCCGGCTGCGGCCGTTTGTGTTGTATACTAACCCCCAAGAAGAAACCAAATTCGGAATCTCTAATTCTTAATTTGGAAAAAGTATGGCTATTAATCAGAAACAGGTACTGTCGCTTCAGCAGAAGCTCTCGCCCCAGCAGATTCAGATGATCAAGTTGCTGGAGCTGCCCACCGTGCAGCTCGAACAGCGCATCAAACAGGAGATCGAAGACAATATCGTGCTGGAGGAAGAGGATCGTGCTGCCGAGGACGAGGAACAGCCCCAGCAGATTTCGGTCGACGAATATTTGCGTGAAGACGACACCCCTTCCTATAAAAGCCGTATCAATAACTACTCGAAGGACGACAAGCAGCGCCCGGTCTTCCTGACCGAGGGACGGTCGTTGCAGGAGTACCTGATCGAGCAGCTGGGGTTCCGCAACCTTTCCGAGCGCGAGATGAAACTGGCCGTATACCTGGTCGGGAGCATCGACGAGGACGGTTACCTGCGCCGCGACCTGGAGTCCGTGGCCGACGACATCGCCTTCACGATCGGGATCGAGACCTCGGCCGAGGAGCTGGAGAAACTGCTCGGCATCATCCATGAACTGGAACCCGCCGGCATAGGCGCCCGCAATCTCCAGGAGTGCCTGTTGCTGCAAATGGCGCAGATCCCTATCAATTCGCGGCCCCGCCGGCTGGCGCGCAAGATACTGACTGCCTATTTCGACGAGTTCGTCAAGAAGCATTACGAAAAACTGATGTCGCGCCTGCAGGTTTCCGAGGACGATTTCCGCGAGGCCATCGCCGAGATCAGGCACCTGTCGCCCAAGCCCGGCAACCTCTATGCCGAGGGCGGAACCGACACGACGCCCTACATCATCCCCGACTTCATCCTCGACTATCAGGACGGGCATTTCCAGCTGTCGCTCAATTCGTATAACGTCCCCGAGGTGCGCGTCAACCGCCGCTATATGGACATGATCCGCGAAATGGTCGGTGCCGACGGCCTTGTCCGCGAGAAGGACAAGGAGGCGATCCAGTTCGTGAAGAACAAGATCGACTCGGCCAAATGGTTCATATCGGCCATCAAACAGCGCCACGATACGCTTATGCGTACGATGCAGACCATTCTGGACTACCAGCAGGAGTATTTCAAGGACGGCGACAAGTCGAAACTGCGGCCGATGATCCTCAAGGACATCGCCGACCGCACGGGGCTGGATGTGTCGACCATCTCGCGCGTGGTGAACAGCAAGTACGTGCAGACGCAGTTCGGCATCATACTTCTGAAGTCACTCTTCTCGGAGGCGATGCAGACCGACAGCGGCGAGGAGGTGTCGAGTTACGAGATCAAGAATATCCTGCAGGAGTGTATCGACGACGAGGACAAGCGCCATCCGCTGACGGACGAGACGCTGATGGACATCCTCAACGGCAAGGGTTACCGCATCGCCCGGCGCACGGTGGCCAAATACCGCGAGATGCTGGGCATTCCCGTTGCCCGGCTCCGCAAACAGATATAGCGAAGTTTTGCCCCGGCGGCTTCGCGTACGCCCTTTTACCGGACGGCCGTGCTGCCGGAAATATGCCTTCCCGCCGGATGGACAATTGCCGGACAGCTGCGGGGCGGGAGGCCGTGATAAATTTGAATGATGTATAAGAAACTTTCGAACGGAATATCGTGGGTGCTGCACCCGTTCCTGCTGCCCCTCTACCTGATCGTCGTGTTGCTGACGCTCACCGTTTTCGCGCATTATCCCGCCAATGTGAAGTTCTACCTGCTGTGGGTTGTCGTGCTCTATGCGATGATCATCCCCCTGCTGGCGTTGGGCGTGCTGCGCTCATTGGGACGCATTTCCGACTTTAAGGTGGACAACCGGCGCGAGCGGCTGCTGCCGCTGCTGGTCGGGGCCGTCTGCTACGTGCTTTGCGCCATCACCATCGCCAAGATCCCGTCGGCGATCTTCCTGCGCAAGTTCATGATCGCTGCGGCGTGCTGCGAAGTGCTCTGCTTCGTCGTGTCGTTCTACTGGAAGATCAGCCTGCACCTTACGGCCATGGGCGCTGCCGTGGCGCTGCTGGTGGTGATGAACGTTGCGGGCGTAGGCAACATGATGGTGCCGCTGATGGTCGCCATTCTCTGTGTGGGTGCATTGGCCTCCGCACGCCTTTACCTGGGCTGCCATAACGGATCGCAGGTGCTTGCGGGTTTCTGCGGCGGCTTTGCCGTCGCGACGCTGGCTGTGCTGTTCCTGTAATCCGTTTTCGGGCCGGATATGCTTCCGGTGCGGGTCTCCGCACGAATCCCTCCTCGGCACGATACCCTTCGCGCACGGACAATAAAAAATCCCGGGCTTCCAAGAGAAAGCCCGGGATTTCCCATACTTAATACTTGACTGCCGGTTTATACGCAACCCTGCGCCAGCATGGCGTTGGCGACCTTCATGAAGCCTCCGATGTTGGCTCCGACTACGTAGTTGATGTAGCCGTCGGGCTGGGTGCCGTACTGCACGCATACCGAGTGGATGTTCACCATGATCGAGCGGAGTTTTGCGTCGACCTCTTCGGGCGACCAGGTGATACGCATCGAGTTCTGCGTCATTTCGAGCCCCGAGGTCGCAACGCCGCCGGCATTGGCAGCCTTGCCCGGGGCGAAGAGCAGCTTGTGCTGCTGGAAGATGCGGATGGCATCGGGGGTCGAGGGCATGTTCGCCCCTTCGGCTACGCAGATGCAGCCGTTGTCCACGAGCGCCTGCGCCTGGTCTCCGTTCAGCTCGTTCTGCGTGGCGCACGGCATGGCGATGTCGCACTTCACGCCCCACGGGCGCTCGCCGGGGTAGTACTTGGCCGACGGATAGCGGTCGGCGTACTCCTTGATACGTCCGCGGAAGATATTTTTCAATTCCATTACATATTCCAGTTTTGCCTCGTCGATGCCTTCGGGGTCGTGGATGTAACCCGACGAATCGGAGAGCGTCACGACCTTTGCACCGAGTTGCGTCGCCTTCTGGCAGGCATACTGTGCCACGTTGCCCGATCCCGAGATGCAGACGGTCTTGCCTTTGAACGACTCCTTGCGCGTGGCGAGCATCTCCTGTGCGAAGTAGCAGGTGCCGTAGCCCGTCGCTTCGGGGCGCAGCGGGCTGCCGCCCCAGTCGCGTCCCTTGCCGGTGAGCGTTCCCGTGAATTCGTCGCGCAGGCGCTTGTACTGTCCGAACATGAAGCCGATTTCACGGCCGCCGACGCCGATGTCGCCTGCCGGGACGTCGGTGTCCTGTCCGATGTGGCGCTGCAATTCGGTCATGAACGACTGGCAGAATTTCATCACCTCGTTGTCCGAGCGCCCCTTGGGGTTGAAATCCGAACCGCCCTTGCCGCCGCCCATCGGCAGCGTCGTGAGGCTGTTCTTGAAGGTCTGCTCGAAAGCCAGGAACTTGAGGATCGAGAGGTTCACCGAGGGGTGGAAGCGGATACCGCCCTTGTAGGGGCCGATGGCGCTGTTCATCTGCACGCGGTAGCCGCGGTTGATCTCGATCTCGCCTTTGTCGTTGAGCCAGGGCACACGGAAAATGATGACGCGTTCGGGTTCGGCGATGCGTTCCAGAACTTTCATTTTCTGCAATACGGGGCTCGCCACGATGTGGGGAGCCAGCGATTCGGCGACCTCGCGGACGGCCTGGTGGAATTCCGGCTCATTGGGATTGCGGAGGGTTAGTTGCGCCATGAAATCTTCGACGTACTGATGTGCTTGCTCGTTCATAGTCAATCTGTGTTTAAGGGTTTATGGAATCTGTTCGGTGGTAAAAATAATGTATCTGTTCGAGTTTTGCAAGTTCTTTAAGAAATTGCTAAAATATTTTACTTATGCCGTTTGCGACTTCTGCACCCCATCTGCTTACTGTCCGGGGAAGTGCGGGGAGCGATCGGTAAATATCCGTAATAAAAAATGACAGATCCGCCGTGAATCTGTCATTTTGAAAAAATTATGAATTTTTTTCAACTATTTCGCATTTTCTCCCGTTTCCTTGCTGAATTCGAATCCGATGTATACGTTCTTGTACTGTTCGAGCAGGGCGACGATAGTCTCCATCGACGAGATTTTGCTGCCGTATGATTTGATGATCTCGATGAGCTTGCTGACCGGGAAGACCAGTACCATCTTCGTCCCGCTGAGGTAGACGTGCCCCGGAACCTCGCCCAGGTCGAGCTTTTCCTTGCCGAGCTTCTCCTTGGCGAATTTCATCGCGGCCACATGGGTCGAAGGGTCGAACGTATAGGTGCCCGACAATTTGTAATTGCCCATTTGGGTACTGAATGCGCCGTCTTTGCCGAACGTGACCGAACCTGCGCCGGGCTTGATGCCCACCGTTTGGTAGACCTTGTCGAGCTGGCTCTTGACGGTACCTTCGAGCGCCGATCCTCCGAGCTGGCTCAGCAGGTCGTTGCCTTCGAATTTCACGCCCGGAGCGGAGTAGTTCCACGTCCCGACCAGCGCATATTGGGTCAGTTTGCCGCCTGTCGCCTTGTCTGCGGCCTCCGTCGCGGCCTTTTTCAGTGCTTCCTGCCAGTCCTGTGCCGACGCGGTGCCGCCTGCGAGCAGCAGTGACGCGGCGATGGACAAAAGGGTTTTCTTCATTTTTATTTATTCGTATTTACGGTTTACAGTGTTTCGAGTTCCTTGAGCCATACGGCTGCCGAGGCGTCCGAAGGCATACGCCAGTCGCCCCGGGGCGACAGGGCCACCGAACCGACCTTCGGGCCGTCGGGCATTGCCGAGCGCTTGAACTGCTGCGAGAAGAAGCGGCGGAAGAATACCTCCAGCCATTTCCGGATCGCAGCATGGTCATAACTTCCGCGGAATGCCTGTTCGGCCAGGAACAGGATCTTCGCCGGACGATAACCTCCGCGGATGAAATTGTAGAGGAAGAAATCGTGCAGCTCGTAAGGGCCTACCAGGTCTTCGGTCTTCTGGCTGATCCTGCCGTCCTTGTCCGCCGGCAGCAATTCCGGGCTGACCGGCGTGTCGATGATGTCGAGCAGCGTGGCGCGGGCCCCCGCATCCGACTCGGTGTCGGCCACCCATTTTACCAGATGGCGCACCAGCGTCTTGGGCACCGAGGCGTTCACGCCGTACATCGACATCTGGTCGCCGTTGTAAGTCGCCCATCCCAGGGCTAGCTCGCTCAGGTCGCCTGTGCCGACCACCAGCCCGCCCTCCATGTTGGCGACGTCCATCAGTATCTGCGTGCGTTCGCGTGCCTGGCTGTTCTCGTAGGCCGCCGAGCGGTCTTCGGGGTCGAGCCCTATGTCCCTGAAATGTTGCAGGCAGGCGTCGCGGATCGGGATTTCGCGCACGGTGACGCCCAGGCTGCGCATCAACTCCAGCGCATTGTTGTAGGTGCGATCCGTGGTGCCGAATCCGGGCATCGTGATGCCGATGATCCCCGTGCGGTCGAGTTGCAGCTTGTCGAACGTGCGTACCGCCACGAGCAGCGCCAGCGTCGAGTCGAGCCCGCCCGAGATGCCGACCACGGCCTTCTCGCAGCGCGTGTGTACCAGCCGCTTGGCCAGCCCGTGCGACTGTATCTGGAAGATCTCCTCGCAGCGCTGGCTGCGGTGCGCTTCGTCCTGCGGCACGAACGGCATCGGGTCGATATCGCGGTCGAGCGCCGCCGCGCGCAGCCCTTCGGGGATTTCCATTTCGATCACGGTGTTCTCCGCCGCGCCTTCATTCACGCGGAACGAGGTGTTCCTGAGGCGTTCGAATTCCAGCCGCTCGATGTCGAGGTCGGCCACCACCAACTGCTCTTCGAGCACGAAGCGCTTCGCTTCGCGCAGGATCTTCCCGTTTTCGGCGATGATGCCGTTCCCGGCGAATACCAGGTCGGTCGATGATTCGCCGAAGCCGGCCGAGCAGTAGACATAACCCCCTATCGTGCGTGCCGACTGTTGCGCTACGAGCTGCCGCAGGTAGGCGTGCTTGCCGACGGCCTCGGGCGATGCCGAGAGGTTGAAGATCACCTTCGCGCCGCTGAGTGCCATGTGCGACGAGGGCGGCACTGCCGTCCAGAGGTCTTCGCACAGCTCCACGCCGAACTCCGTGCCGTTGACCTCGAACGTGAGGCCTGCGCCGAAATCCGCAGCCTGCCCCGCGACGGGGATCGTCTCTTCGGAGATGCCTGCGCCCGATGCGAACCAGCGGTTCTCGTAGAATTCCGTATAGTCGGGGATATAGGTTTTGGGGACGACGCCCAGTATGCGCCCCTGCGTGAAGACCACGGCGCAGTTGTAGAGCGTCTGAGTGTGGCGCAGCGGTGCCCCCGCGATCATCGTCAGCGGCAGCTTGCGCGTGTCGCGTACCAGTCTTGCTAACGCCTCGTCGGCCGCGTCGAGCAGTGCGGGTTGCAGCAGCAGGTCGCCGCAGGTGTAGGCCGTGACGCCCAGTTCGGGGAACGCCACGATCTCGACGCCCCGCCGGGCGGCCTCCTCGGCCATCGCCGCCATCCGTTCGGTGTTGTAGTCGCAGTCGGCGACCCGCACGTGCGGAACGGCCGCCGCCACCTTGAGAAAACCGAAATTGTCCATAGACTTCGTGATTTTTAATTGTTCTTCGGGCTATTCAGACCAAAGAACCGCCAGATTCAGGATCACCTGCTGGGCCTTGCGCATCGTCGTGAGCGAGCAGTATTCGAACTTGCCGTGGAAATTCATGCCTCCGGTGAAGAGGTTGGGGCACGGCATGCCCATGAACGAGAGGCGCGCGCCGTCCGTGCC
>OGIH01001758.1_pt1 | contig 10756 bp, 9 predicted proteins | sample 1571721 | NCBI WGS metagenome assembly OGIH01 (sample SAMEA2582068, study PRJEB24529) | metagenome | biome: Human gut stool | place: China | collected 2011
GACACCAACAAATGGCTCGTGTGTTTAAGGCTCGTATGATTCTGTATGCCGCTTATGGTCATTGCATCATTCGTGAGGATGGAAGCTATTATGAACATCCTCATTGGTTTGAGTTGGCAAAAGACAAATGGGCACAAGTTTACAAAACTACAGGAACTCCCTGTAGTTGCTGGATGTGTAGAGGATTTGAATATGACCGCAAGGAGTATAAGAAAGAAACTTTGCGTATTATTCGGGAATCAATGGAGTAGTTTAAAGGAACAGGATAGGAACTAAATCTGTGCCATTATGCGCACAGGTTCAGTTCCTTACTTTTTGTGTAGGGCAAGACTTTATCAAAGATTAAAAAACACTACCGATATTCAGAATAAATATCTTGTAATGTATCATAAAATCCCCAGCCACAATCCGATACGCTATCAATAAGCTTTTCAATCCGTTCGTAATAACAGGCTAACAATCCGTTGAGAAAGATAAAGCGCATAGCCTTGTCGAAATTTCCCTCCAGTGTTGTATAGAACTGTTCCCACATATCGCCAAATTCAAGTGTGTATTCGCATCCTTGTTCGATATAGAACAACATTAAATCGGCAACAGTGGTCGGCTCCGGTTTAAGCTTTTGAAAATCGGAAATGACTTTTCGACATTTGGCAAATGACGGCTTTTCGGAAAATCCACGGGTTGGGAAAAACTCGTTTCGGATAGCTTTCTTGCTCTTTTCTAATTCAGCGTTGCAATCCGGGGCAAGATAAAACTCCAGATAATCTTTTGCCTCTTTACGTGCATCGTATAGTTCAAGAACAATATCGGTTATCTGTTCTTTTGTAAGTGACAACAAGTGTTTTTTTAGCTTTGCTTTTGGCATAGATTGATTTTCAGTTGATTGTGTATTTTACATTCCTGCTAATTTCCAAACAATCCTTTTTCTTCCATATATGCTTCCAATTGATATGTTATTAATCCAGCTGTTTTCTATAAACTGAATCCAATGTGTTTCCATCTTTGTCTTTCCATATCAACCAGCCATTATTACTGCTACCAATACAGAAATCTGCGGCAGTACTGGGACTTGAAAAAGTTTTATCTGACGTCAATACCAATATTCCGTTCTCAGTAGAAGTGTAATCTTGAAGCATCTTTTCTCGTTTTTCTTTCCAGTTGAAAGACGGAACCATTGTTTTGGCAACAGTACTTCCTTTTAGGACTGTAAAGCCATCTGAACTGTAGAAACCCTTTGCATTGCACCCTCTACCTTTGGTGTAGAATAGATGTTCTTCTTTGGGTTGTGATACATCAAAAATATTGCAACCGATAAATGATGCCAGAAACTTCACATCTTCGAAAAATTCATCCATTGAGTCCTGTTGATGCTCTGGTAGATTCGGTGCTTTAGGGATTTGTTTATTATCGCTTAAAACAAAAGCGTTTGCTTTCTTGGCTTCGGCTATCGCTTTATGTTCTAGGTATTGCACATCAACTTTGGTCATATCGGCATCTTTCGATACGAATATGAGTGCTTTTTGCCAAAACGCTTTTTTGCTGTCGTGCTCTTTTACACGTTCTTTGAAATTTTCCGTTTCACCTATATATGCCTGCGGTTTTGTTGATTCATCTTCCCCCAGTAATATATAGAATGCAGGTTTTTGTAACTTCTCTTGTGTATTCAAATAGGAGAGATTAGAACGTGGTACGACAAACATTTGGCAAATTTTGTTGCTAATGAATGCGTATTGAGTTCCTTTAGGATCTCCGTCAATTAAATATGTTGTTACAGTCTTTCCCATAAATATGTCTAAATTCAATTACTTTGAGGTATAACTCATTTAAGAACTGACTTTTCTTAATGCAAATATACACTATTATCGAATATAATTCGCTATATTTGCATTATAAAATCATATCAAAGAATGAAACTGAATAGAATAAAGGCTGTATTATCTGAAAAAGATATCTCTCAGACATGGTTGGCAAAGAAACTTGACAAGAGTTTCAGTATGGTAAATGCCTATGCTTGTAATCGGATTCAGCCAAATTTGGAAACCTTGCAACAGATTGCGGAGATATTACAAGTCGATTTGAAGGATTTGATAACCGATAAAAAGGAAAGGTTACAATAGTATTTAATTAGGTTGGGAGGATCGGAGACCTTTTGCAGTTTATTGCAGATGTATCTATGAACTTCCGATAATATACAATATTAAGAACATGACTCCTGAAGAAAAAGCAAGAATAAAGATAGACCAGTGGTTTGCCGATGCTGGTTGGAAAGTAGTCAACAGGGAGGATTATGAACCTACTTGTACAGCTGTAGCCATAAGAGAAGGTTTATTGAAAGGAAATCTTGAAGCAGATTATTTCCTTTTCATTAATGGAAAAGCAGTAGGGGTACTTGAAGCTAAGCGTGAAGAAACAGACGCATTTGCTTCCAAAGTATGCGAGCAGGCAACCTTATATGCAAGAAGTGTACCGAATATCTATCAGGCATATCAAAAGCCATTGCCTTTTATCTTCACCTCGAATGGCAAGGAACTATATTGTTGTGATTTTCGTGAACAAGATTCTTGTTTCAAGCAGATAATGGCTATTCCTACGCCGCATGAATTGGTCAAGAAGTTGGGGATTGAGGATACATTTGCCGGACTTCCTACATTGAAAAGGAAGGGACTTCGTGATTGCCAGTATGAGGCGGTGACAGAACTTGAAAAAAGTTTCCGTGCTGGGCAAAATCGGGCGTTGATGGTTCTTGCTACTGGAGCAGGCAAAACATATACGGCTTGTCTTGCTGCCTACCGAATGCTTTCTTATACACCAATGCGTAGAGTGTTGTTTCTTGTTGATCGAAATAATCTTGGAAAACAAGCAGAGGGAGAATTTGGGACTTTCCGTCTGACAGAGAACGGGGATGCTTTCAATACTATCTTTACGGTCAATCGCCTTCGTTCGTCTTCTATTCCTTCTGATAGCAATGTCGTTATTTCTACTATACAACGCCTATTCTCATTTTTGAAAGGAGAAACTATTGAGGATAACGATGACGATGATGAGAACGAACCTGTAGAGGAAGTAATCTTGCCTCCCAATCCCAAGTTACCGCACGATTACTTTGATATGATTATCATAGACGAATGCCATCGCTCCATTTATGGGAACTGGCGCAAGGTGTTGGAGTATTTCGATACGGCTCGACTTGTCGGTTTGACAGCAACCCCGATTGAAGAGACAAAGAAATTCTTTAACTATAATATCATTGTCAATTATACCTTAGAAAAGAGTATCGTTGATGGTGTGAATGTGGATTGTAGGGTGTATCGAATAAAAACGCAAGTTACGGAAACTGGGGGAGCTATATTAGAGGGTGAGAGAGTAAAGGAAGAAACGAGATATACAGGTGAGGTTAAGACTGTGAGTAACAAGGAAACCAAAACCTACACCAATAAAGAACTTAATCGGAGTGTCATTAATCCGGCACAGATAAAGTTAATCCTTTCAACCTATCGGGATGTGGTTTATACAGAATTGTTTAATGACCCACAACGTGAGCCGAATATGGACTATTTGCCTAAAACCTTGATATTTGCGCTCAATGAAGCTCACGCCACAAATATCGTACAGATAGCTAAAGAGGTGTTCGGACGGACTGACGACCGCTTTGTTCAGAAAATCACTTATTCAGCAGGCGACAGTAACGAGCTGATACGCCAATTCCGTAACGACAAGGATTTCCGTATTGCTGTCACCTGTACGTTGGTTGCCACCGGAACAGATGTAAAGCCACTGGAAGTGGTGATGTTCATGCGTGATGTGGAGTCATTGCCTTTGTATATTCAGATGAAAGGGCGTGGAGTGCGTACTATTGGTGATGAGCAACTTCGCAATGTTACCCCGAACGCATTCAGCAAGGATTGTTTTTATTTGGTTGATGCGGTAGGCGTGACAGAACATGCGCAAACAGTGGCACCTATAGATGGCGGTCCTACAACAAAAACGATTACTCTAAAGGAGTTGTTAGAACGTATTAGTCATGGCTATATCCCTGACGAGTATCTCAAACGGCTTGCGGCAACGCTTGCACGAATATACAATAAAGCAGATGATTCGCAACGGAAAGAGTTTGTCCGTTTGTCTCATGATGACATGAAAGAGCTTTCTGTCAGAATATACGATGCGCTGGAGAAAGGCATTCTTCCATTGTTTGTAAGCACTGATGAGCCTAACAATGAACGTAAGGGGTTAGTCGCTCCGCTTGCCAATCATGCGGATGCTCGGAAATACCTTCTTATACTTGCAGCCGGATTCGTCAATACATTGATGCCGGGTGAAGATACGCTTATCTCCAAAGGGTTTTCCATTGAGGAAGCAAAAAATACGACAGAGGCTTTTGAAGATTTTTGTAAAAAGTACTATGACGAAATAGAGGCACTGCGCATCATTTACAACAATGAGGGAGAGCCTATAACCTATTCGATGCTAAAGGATTTGGAGAACAGACTCAAAATGGCAAACAATCATTTTACATCCAAACAACTCTGGAACTCTTATGCCATAGTTAATCCTAAAGTGGTAAGGCGTTCCACTACCAAAGAAGAAAGCGATGCATTGACCAATATCATACAACTTGTGCGCTTTGCTTTCCACCAAATCGAACGATTGGATAGCGTAGTTACTACCTCTAAACAGTTTTTCAATCTTTGGTTAGGACAAAACCAGCGTGAAATAACAGACAAACAGCGAGAGGTTATCAGTCGTATTGTGGATTACATCGCTTCTAACGGAGCTTGTACTATCAGAGATATTCGTGAAGATGATGCTACCCATGCAGCCCAAATGATTAGAGCATTTGGTAATATGCAGAAGGCAGACGAGGCACTTCATTCACTTTACACATTTGTAGTTTTAAGAAAAGCAGCATAAAGAAATGGCAACAAATAATACAACAGAGCAATCGCTCACCAAAAAAGTATGGAATCTGGCAACCACTCTTGCCGGACAAGGAATCGGATTCACTGATTATATTACCCAATTGACCTATCTTTTATTCTTGAAGATGGATGCCGAAAATGTAGAAATGTTTGGAGAAGAGTCGGCTATTCCAACTGGTTATCAGTGGGCAGATTTGATGGCACTTGATGGTCTGGATCTGGTAAAACAATATGAAGAAACCCTTAAATTGCTTAGCGAGCAGGATAATCTGATAGGTACAATTTATACGAAGGCACAAAACAAGATAGACAAACCAGTTTATCTAAAAAAGGTTATCACCATGATTGATGAAGAGCAATGGCTCATTATGGACGGTGATGTGAAAGGTGCTATCTACGAAAGCATTCTTGAAAAGAACGGGCAGGATAAGAAAAGTGGTGCAGGACAGTATTTTACTCCTCGTCCACTTATTCAGGCAATGGTAGATTGCATCAATCCGCAAATGGGTGAAACGGTTTGTGACCCAGCTTGTGGAACGGGTGGATTCTTGCTTACAGCTTACGATTATATGAAAGGTCAGTCAGCAAGTAAAGAAAAACGTGATTTCTTGCGTGACAAAGCTTTGCATGGTGTGGATAATACGCCTTTAGTGGTGACGCTCGCTTCCATGAATCTTTATTTGCATGGTATTGGTACAGACCGTAGTCCGATTGTTTGTGAAGATTCGTTGGAAAAAGAACCTTCAACGCTTGTTGATGTGATACTTGCTAATCCTCCCTTTGGTACTCGTCCGGCAGGCTCTGTGGATATCAATCGTCCGGATTTCTATGTGGAGACCAAGAATAACCAGTTAAATTTCCTCCAGCACATGATGCTTATGCTCAAAACCGGAGGACGTGCTGCTGTGGTGCTTCCAGACAATGTCCTTTTTGAGGCAGGGGCAGGTGAGACTATTCGCAAACGCTTATTGCAAGATTTCAATCTGCATACTATCTTGCGCTTGCCTACAGGTATTTTCTATGCGCAAGGCGTAAAAGCCAACGTGTTGTTTTTCAGCAAAGGACAACCAACCAAAGAAATATGGTTTTACGATTACCGTACAGACATAAAGCATACGCTTGCCACCAATAAACTGGAGCGGCATCATTTGGATGATTTTGTTTCTTGCTACAATAATCGAGTAGAAACCTACGATGCCGAGAATAATCCGCAAGGTCGTTGGCGTAAATACCCTGTAGATGAAATTATTGCCAGAGACAAAACAAGTCTTGACATTACTTGGATAAAACAAGGTGGTGAGGTGGACGACCGTTCATTGGCAGAACTGATGGCAGACATCAAGGATAAGAGCCAGACCATCAGTAGAGCGGTGACTGAACTTGAAAAACTGCTTGCAAATATTGAAGAAAATTGAGCTATGCGAAAAGATATTAGCACAAATGATAAAGATATAAACGACCTGTTCTTAAAGGTTGTTGACCTTGTCACGCAGGCAAGGGAACGTGTGGCAACAGCCGTCAATATTGCTGAAGTCTATACTAAGTTCCATATCGGACAATATATAGTAGAATATGAGCAAAAGGGAGAGACAAGAGCCGAATACGGAAAGGCGGTATTGAAAGAACTATCTAAACGTCTGACAGATAGATTGGGAGATGGATGGTCGTATTCAACGCTTAAGAATATACGGCAGTTTTATATTGTCTTTTCTAAAGGGCTAGCCGGTGGTTGTCCAAAGTCGAGCCAAAAGGCTAACCAGTGGTTAGCCGATTATCCGAAGGCAGAGGAACATATTCCTGAACCGACATTCGCTCTCTCATGGTCTCATTACCTTATACTGATGAGGGTGGAAAATCCGGATGCCCGCAGTTTCTATGAAATAGAATGTACCCAACAACAATGGTCTAAAAGGCAACTCAGCCGTCAAGTAGGAAGCTGTCTTTATGAGAGATTGGCTTTGAGTCGTAACAAAGATGAAGTAATGCGGTTGGCGAAAGAAGGGCAAACTATAGGGAAACCATCTGACATCATCAAGAATCCCATCACATTAGAGTTTCTTGGTCTAAAACCCGATGCGGTGTACTCGGAGTCTAAATTGGAGAATGCCATTATCAACAAGATGCAGCAATTCCTGTTAGAACTTGGTAAAGGATTCTTATTTGAAGCAAGGCAGAAACGGTTCACGTTTGATGAGCAGCATTTCTTTGTTGACTTGGTGTTTTACAATCGTTTGCTACAATGCTATGTGCTTATAGACTTGAAGATAGACAAACTTACTCACCAAGACCTTGGACAGATGCAGATGTATGTCAACTATTACAACCGCTATGTGAAGCAAGACTTTGAAAAGCCGACAATCGGTATTCTGCTGTGCAGGGAGAAGAACGATGCACTTGTGGAACTCACCTTGCCTAAAGAAGCCAACATTTATGCTTCTGCTTATCAGCTTTATCTTCCTAATAAGGCTTTATTGCAAGCCAAGGTGAAGGAGTGGATTGAAGAGTTTGAAGAGAATGAGGAATTAAAGAAACTGGAAGAAAATGAATAGTAATGATGCTGTTTTTTTTGACTGCATCATTACAAACAAAAATACAACGATGGATACAAAAGCGTTACGTCAAAAGATACTCGACCTTGCGATACATGGAAAACTTGTGCCGCAAGACCCCAACGATGAGCCAGCATCTGTTCTGCTGGAACGAATCAAGGCTGAAAAAGAACGACTGATAAAGGAAGGAAAAATCAAGCGGAGCAAGAAGTCTGCCAAGACTTCTGATACGCCCCATTATGAGAACGTGCTACCGAAAGGATGGTGTTTGTCCACTTTGGGTGAGGTGTTTACACTTCAAGCAGGAAAAAACATAACAGCAAAAGATATTAAAGATGCTGTCACCGAATCACATCCTTACAAATGTTATGGTGGCAATGGCGTTAGAGGATTTGTTGCATTGTATAATAGAGAAGGAGATTTCCCAATTATCGGAAGGCAAGGAGCACTTTGCGGAAACATCAATATTGCTAAAGGAAAGTTTTATGCAACAGAACATGCCGTTGTAGTGGAAAGTTATTGTGATGTGGATTTAATGTGGGCATATTATATACTGATAACGTTAAACTTGAATCAATATGCCACTGCTACTGCTCAACCTGGACTTTCTGTAGCTGTTATTAACGATGTTTGTATTCCGATACCTCCACGAAAAGAACAAGAAAGAATCTCAAAAGAGATAGAACATTGGTTTGCCTTGATTGATCAAATAGAGCAAGGAAAATCTGACTTACAAACAATCATCAAACAAACCAAGAATAAAATTCTCGACTTCGCCATCCACGGAAAACTCGTACCGCAAGACCCGAATGATGAGCCTGCCATTGAACTCTTGAAACGCATAAATCCCGACTTCACACCTTGTGATAACGGGCATTATACGCAGTTACCAATTGGATGGGAGGTTGTTCCTATGCAAATGTTATGTTCTTTGACGGATGGAAAGAAACTTGACGGTAAGGAAATGCCAAATCTTGACGTAAAATATCTAAGAGGAGAACGTGATTTTAAGACTTTGACCAATGGGCGATATGTAGCAGCCAATAACCTGTTGATTTTAGTTGATGGAGAAAACTCTGGTGAAGTGTTCAGAACACCGATTGAGGGTTATCAAGGTAGTACATTCAAGCAACTACACATTGCTGAAAACATTCATACTGACTATCTTTTGCACGTAATTAACCTACATCGTAAGAGTTTACGTGAGAACAAAATTGGTTCGGCAATACCTCATTTGAACAAAAAACAATTTAAGGCAATAGAGGTACCCGTACCGCCTTATAATGAGCAAGTAAAGATTGTTGCTGCAATAAATTCAGCCCAAGATAGATTGGATACAATCATGGAGAACTTATAAATTCTCCATGATTGTATTAAGTTTTTTAAACATCACATTTACAGCATTGGCAATACGCTTTTGTTCCTCTTTTGGTGGTATTGGTATGCAAAGTTTAGAGTATTCTGAAATCCAATAACGCTTATGAGTGTCACCAATGAGCCGTGTTATGTTCATAAACATAGCAACATATTCAATTTCTATATCATCTGCTACTTTTAAGATTTTCATAGCAGATGATTTCACCTTGAATGGAAAATCAACGAGTTTAGAATCTGTGGTGAAGTCATCAAAAATGATACAGGGCGTATTCTGATAAATGCCTTCTGTTTCGTTGGTATATCCTATTACAAAAGACTTCCCTGCCGTTAAAACAGGGGTTAAATATCTGTCGTCATAATCAGTTGAATTGACTATATAGGCTTGTGGTTGTTCGTATTCAACTATGTCCTCTAATCGGCATTTGCACCACCCGTCAGGCAACTGCGGATAATGCCCGTTAGGTTGCGCTTTATATTGTTATCGTATTCATCAAAAATAAATGTATATGATAACAAGATTCAAAGACTATCTTGCCAAAACGAATTTGGCAAAGAACACCGTAGCATCGTATGTGTGGACGGTGAACTACTTTCTCAGTCACTATGGAGAAGTGAACAAGAAAAACCTGTTGACCTATAAGGGCTATCTGGTGGAAAACTTCAAACCGCAGACCGTCAATCTCCGTTTGCAAGGCATCAACAAGTATCTGGAGTTTACCAAGCACGACAGGCTGAAAGTGAAGTTTGTCAAAGTGCAACAAAAGAACTTCTTAGAGAATGTCATCAGCGATGCCGATTACAAGTTTCTGAAAGCTCAGTTGAAGGCTGACGGTTACGAGGATTGGTATTTCGTAGTATGGTTCATGGCGGCGACAGGTGCACGGGTAAGCGAGTTGTTGCACATAAAGGTTGAACACGTGAAACTGGGTTATCTCGACCTTTACAGCAAAGGTGGCAAAGTGCGCCGTTTATACATTCCCAAAAACTTGCGGAGTGAAGCTTCATTATGGCTGAAAAGAAAAGGTATCACGAGCGGCTATCTCTTTCTCAACCGTTTTGGGCAGCGCATAACGACACGCGGTATTGCCCAACAGTTAAAGCATTTTGCCGATAAATATGGATTGAACCGTGATGTTGTTTATCCTCATTCTTTTCGTCACCGTTTCGCCAAGAATTTCCTTGACCGTTTCAACGACCTTGCTTTATTGGCCGACCTTATGGGACATGAAAGCATAGAAACCACTCGCATCTACCTGCGCCGCACCGCCAGCGAACAGCAGAAAATTGTCGATAAGGTAGTAAATTGGTAATAACGTAGCCTTAGAAGCGCATCTTATCACGCTTCTAAGGCATTTTGAATGTTATCAAGAACGGAAAACAGCTCTTCAATCTTTAACACTATTCTATCTTGTTCTTTTCGTGGCGGTAATGGCATTCCTATTTTATGCAATTCATTGGACGACAACCCTAGCAATCCAATGCCTTTACCTCCTATCCGATTATGTTTTTTCAAGAACCGTAAAACATAATAATAAAATGAGACATTCAAATCTCCTTTAGGACGCAATCTATGAATGTGATTCTGAATGCAGATATTGTAATCAAAATTCCATATTGCAGAACGGCCAACATCTCCGCCTTCACATACAAGTAAGTCACCCTTTTGAACAGTACATTTTTCTAACTCATTATCCCTAAAAGGCATTTGTTTAACAAGAGACAAGTCAAACTGATTCCAATACACATTGGATGTTGTAAGATAGTTTCTCAATACACCTTCTTTGTTTGATGAGTTAAGAGCCTTTCCCGTATTATGATAGAATATATCTCCTAGAATTACATCAATCCAACCAACGGGATAATGCCCGTTATCACAAGGTGTGAAGCTAGGATTTATGCGTTTCAATAACT